>Ga0206682_10000017_pt1 | contig 133193 bp, 113 predicted proteins | sample M240m12015metaG_FD_155444 | JGI IMG/M metagenome (GOLD analysis project Ga0206682, IMG submission 155444) | Ammonia-oxidizing marine archaeal communities from Monterey Bay, California, United States - M2 40m 12015 | ecosystem: Environmental > Aquatic > Marine > Intertidal zone | place: USA... | reverse complement strand
AGGAATTTCAGCCATCTGTTAGAGAACGGAAAGAAATGATCGCCTGGATTGAGCAAAGGATCTTTGCCCTCGACCCAAAAAATCCAGACCCAGGGCGCGTTACCATTCGCAGAATGAACCGGCAGGAATATCGGAACACGATCGCGGACGTGGTTGGTGTGAATTTTAATACGACTGATAATTTCCCACCCGATGACACGGGCTTTGGTTTCGACACGATCGGTGACGTTCTCACGATTTCACCGCTCCTGATGGAGAAGTATTTTAACGCCGCAGAGGAGATTGCAGAATCCGCTCTTCCAGTTGACGCTGGAAAACCCAAACCAATCATAATTGATGCCGGGAGCTTCCGTGACCGCGGGGGTAGCCAGACCGCTCGTTTCATGGAAGCGAATGCCGCCCAAACCGTTACCGCAAAACAAATCATTGATACCAGTGCACAATATTCTCTTGAAGTTGCTTATACTGTCAAAAGCGAAGGAGGGCAGCCGAAAGGCCAATCTGCCAGATACCAGATTTTCATCGATGGACAAAAAGTGCGAGAAATCGACTTCAATTCTGACTCTTCACGCGGAAGTCGTTTCCTCCAGAATTTTGATCTCACAAAAGGCGATCATCATTTTGAGTTCGTCGTCATTCCCAAAGAAAATGGTGAGGGTAACGGCACCGCCGGAATCCAGATTGATCGCTTCCAGCTGAGACGCCTTGGCTCAGATGGAAATTGGAATCTTTATCCAGAAAGCTATCAGCGAATCTTTGTCGATGGCCTACCTCCAGCTGGGGCAAAGGAGAAATCTACCTACATGCGGAAGATTGTAGAAAGCTTTGCATTTCGAGCCTTCCGACGCCCGCCGCGCAAAAAGCTGATTGACCAAATTACAAGCCTCGCGATTTCGAAAAGCGAAAGAGGGAATTTTTCGGATGGCGTTCGTCTAGCAGTAACGGCCACCCTGAGCTCACCTAGTTTTCTTTTCCGCCGTGAAACCCAAGCTGAGCCAGACAATCCGGGCAAGGTTGTCTTGCTCGATGAATACGCCCTAGCTTCCCGTCTTTCCTACTTCCTCTGGAGCTCCGCTCCAGACAAGACCTTACTAGATCTCGCCGCAAAAAAGCAGCTACGAAGAAACCTTCGGGCACAGGTAGACCGCATGCTCACTGATAAGAAATCAGATCGTATGGTCAAAAATTTTATCGGCCAATGGCTTCAGACGCGTGACTTGCAGGGACTTAGTATTGATACCCGCCGAATCCTCCGGGAGCGAGATCGCCGAAAAGCCAATCGGATTTTCAACCAGGGAACGAGGCGAGATATGAAACAGGAGACGGAAGAGTTTTTCCGCTACGTCCTTTTGAAGAATCGACCTATCTTGGAGCTACTCAATGGAAACTATTCTTTCCTCAATGAAAACCTCGCTAATTTCTATGGAGTCCCCGATGTAAGAGGCAACGATTTTCAAAAAGTTGAATTTAACGAACATTTGAAGGGGCGAGGCGGCATCCTTGGCCAAGGAACCTTCTTAATCGTGACATCACAGTCCACTCGCACCTCTCCAGTTAAGCGTGGGCTCTTCGTCCTTGATAACATCCTAGGCACACCCGCTCCGCCTGCTCCGCCTGATGTTCCTGATCTGGAAGAATTTTCGGGGCATCAGGACGCACCGCTCACAATGCGTCAGATGATGGAAGTCCACCGCGAAAAGCCACTTTGTGCCTCGTGTCACGAACGGATGGACCCGATCGGACTCGCCCTTGAAAACTTTAATGCCCTCGGTCAGTGGCGAGATAAGGAAGACGGAAAGGAAATCGATAGCGCCGGAAAACTCGTCACCGGAGAAACGTTCTCCAATATTATGGAGCTCAAAACCATCCTTGCAGGTTCCCGAAAACAAGATTTCTACCGCTGTCTCACTGAAAAACTTCTAACCTATGCCCTTGGCCGGGGGGTTGAATACTACGATGCTCCTACCATTGATGCGATCATGGCGCGGCTCCTAAAGGATAGTGGCGGAATGAAGGATCTCATTTACGCTATTACTGAAAGTGTTCCATTTCAGAAACGGCGTGGAGACGGTAGCACTTTTTAACTGGCCAACTCATAAAGCCCATTTAATCCTAATCTTCTATTATTCCCAACCAACAAGTCCCATGAACAGACCATCGATTAACCTTGGGCGTCGTGCATTTCTCCGCGGCCTTGGTGCCAGCGTAGCCCTCCCTTCCTTCCGATCTCTTGGCACCGAGGTCAGTGCGGTTGCCTCAACACGAGGCCTTACCGCGACCGGAGCACCCTTACGCATGGCATATCTCTATGTTCCAAATGGCGTAATCATGGACAAATGGCGCCCTGAAGGAACAGGTTCAGATTTCAAATTTAATGAATCGATGAAGTCCCTCAATGACTTCAAGAATGACCTGCAAATCATCAAAGGGCTGGAACAAGCCAACGGCTGGGCCGGACCCGATGGTGCCGGTGATCACGCTCGCGGCGGCGCAACATTCCTTACCGGCGCGCGACCGCGAAAAACCGCAGGCTCGGATATCCATCTTGGGGTTTCAGTAGACCAAATGGCTGCAAACTATATTGGTTCAGAAACCCGCCTCCGGTCTCTAGAGCTATCCTGCGACGCAGTGCGCAAGTCAGGCAATTGTGACTCTGGCTATTCTTGTGCTTACCAATACAACTTGTCCTGGCGTTCCTCAACTCAACCCATGACTCCGGAGTCGAATCCTCGCCTCGTTTTCGAACGATTGTTCGGAGGAGGCACCAACGCAGAGCGACAAAAGGGCCTAGCAAAACGCCGAGCCGAAAAACGATCTATCCTGGATATTGTGATGGAGGACGCCAAATCGATGAACATCGACTTGGGCAGAAACGATCGCAACAAGCTTGATGAATATATGGCCGGTGTCCGTGAGATAGAGAGACGGATTGAGAAATCTGAGAGCTTTGGTCCTCCGCCAGAGCCGGGAGTCGATGCTCCCGACGAAGGAGTGCCAAGCGAATATCAGGAACACATTCGTTTACTCTTCGACATGCTACTTTTAGCCTTCAAGACCGATCAAACCCGAATTTCTTCTTTCCTACTCGCCCACGATGGGAGTAACCGGAGCTTTCCGAAACTCGGTTTTAACGAAGGTCATCACAGTCTCTCACATCACCGGCAGGCCAAGGACAAGATGGATAAAATCGCCAAGATTGATAATTTTTACACCCAACAATTGGCCTATTTCCTAAAGCAAATGAAGTCCACCGAGGATATTGATGGTAACACTCTCCTTCATAATTCAATGATTGTATGGGGAAGTGGTCTCTCGAATGCCGATCGACACACCCACGATGATCTTCCAATTATTTTGGCTGGAAACGCTGGCGGAAAATTTCAAACGGGCCGACATGTCGAAATTCCTGATAATACTCCTCTGAACAATCTCTACATGAGATTACTGCAAGAAGCTGGCGCTTCAGTCGATCGAATTGGAGATTCAAGCGGTCTACTCAGGCAGGTTTAATAAGTCTTACCCTCCCCTTCGCTTCTGGAATGGAACGCTCTCGATGATCATAACAACTAGATCTTTAAGATTCCCTTCTCCTTTGTTGAGTTTTTGCACCAAAGTTTCGATTGTCACCGCATCAAAATACTTCGGCCCCCTCCCGATTGCATAGGTAAGAAGTTTTTCACTGAGACAGCGGTAAAAGTCATCCCGCCGTTCATCGGCCAGTACCTTCTTAAGCGCAACGATATCACTAAAATTTTCGCCGGTAATCAGCACGCCTGAAGAATTAATCGGCTGACCTGATTCTTGACTTCGAAATTTCCCGATCGCATTGAAGTTTTCGAGGCCCAAACCAATGGGATCCATACGCTTATGACAGCTTGCACAAAGGGGCTTTTCCCGATGAACTTCCATCATTTGACGCATCGTAAGCAGCTTACCCTCATGCTCCGAAACTTCTTCTAGTTCCGGGACATCGGGTGGAGCTGGGGGTGCCGGAGTCCCTAAAAGATTATCTAGAACAAAGAGTCCGCGCTTCACCGGCGAAGTACGAGTCGGATTAGAGGTCACCAGAAGGAAGGTGCCTTGACCTAAAACACCACCGCGCTGGGGGTGTTCGTGTAAATCAACGAGTCGGTGCTCTGAACCAAGCACCCCCGGCACATCATAAAATTCCGCAAGTCTTTCGTTCAAGAAGCTGTAACGCGCTGAGATCAACTCCTTGATCGGCCGATTATTTTTAAGAATAAACTCAAAAAAGAGCTCTGATTCCTCCTTCATATCACTCCGAACTCGCCCATTAAAAATCCGATCCGCTTCACGCTGATCCTTAACCCCCAATACCCGTTTGGCATCAATTGAGATATTTTCGACATCCCTTGCCTGCAACCATTGCCCTACAAAATTGTTCACGAACCGACGAGATTTTGAGCTTGCGATCATCCGATCAATTTGAACCCCGAGATTATTACGAAGTTGGTTTTTGAAAGCGAGACTCAGCAATTCGTCATCAGGAACTGAACTCCAAAGAAAGAAGGAAAGTCGAGCCGCAAGAGCATACTCATCCAACATTACCGATTTTCCGCTGTTGTTGGGTTCCGGTTGTATCTCCGCGCGAAACAAAAAACGTGGCGAGGCTAACACAGCCGTCATGGCATGTTTAATTCCATCCTCAAAACTTTGACCAGGCGATTGGTCCACCTGCATCGCCATTTCCACAAGACGGGCTACAGTATCTCTATCAAGGGGACGCCTAAATGCTCGACTCACAAAACTTCGCATAATTTTTCGCGCATACAATTCCCGCTCACGCAACTTTTCGGGAGCTGGTCCATCGACCATGATCATACTATATCCTTTTGGATATTCTTTATAACTTCCATTAAGTGGTCCTCGGATAGTAACCCCTTTTAGCACTACAGACTGTTCGCCTTGTCCTTCACCAGGAGAATCTTTCGGCCTTATCCTTATTTCAACGGTATTGCTTCCCTTTATCAAATCCGCTTGTCCACCCATCTTAATCGTATCACGTTGATCCCAGCCCACAGTCCGCTCCGCAATTTTTTTACCATTCATCCAAAGCTCCAGTCGGGCTCTTTGATTAGTCAAACCACGAATCGCATAATCAAGAGTAACCTGATAAACCCCCTTCACAGGAGCATCACCTTTCAAATAGACTTTCCGCTCCTCCTTAAATTTCATCCAATCTGCCTGGTGGACTTCATCTCCATCCTCCCGAAACCGACTTCCTTCAAAAAAACGAACTGGAGTCTGTAGGACAGTCCCCTTGGGAAGGGCTTTCTCAGCAACTGTCGAAGCAGCTTCCAAATACTTCTCCATAAGAAGCGGTGAAATCGATAAAACATCCCCGATGGTATCGAAACCATATCCCGTATCGTCAGCCGGAAATTTTTCCCAAGTTTCATACTCCACACCGAGCAGATCCTTGATAGCGTGGTAATACTCAATTCGATTTAACCGGCGAATCGTCACCCGCCCCGGATCCGGATTATTAGGGTCCAGTTTAAACACCCGCTTTTCGATCCATCCCATAAGCTGGCGCTTTTCCGCGAGATCAGGCTGATCCTTGTTAGGCGGGGGCATGATCTGGGAGCGCACATTTCGCCAAACCGCTAGCCAGTGGTCAATATCATCGAGATGTCCCGAAAGGTCATCATATTCGTCCATCGTGAAATCTCCTTTCGAGGCACCATCCCCGTGGCAATCGAAGCAATAATCCTCTAAGATCGGCTTGATCTCTTTCTCAAACGTCACATCACCTGCAGCTAAAACCGGCATGAGTAAAATGGCTAAAAATCGCATCATCGTGGAATATCATACGTGTGAAAAAAGCATTTTCTAATTCGTAATCCTGCAAAAGTTTCGGTATCGTTCTTGGGCGAAATATCTCATTTTCCTCACTACCGCTTATGGGGTTTTTGGATCCACTTTCTTGAACACTAGATGAAGGCTCTTGTTAAATCAGAAGCGGCCTCTGGCCTCACTCTCACCGAAGTCCCGCAACCCGTTCCCGGGCCCCGCCAAGTCTTGATTCAAATAGATCGCACTGGTATCTGCGGCACCGACCTTCATATTTATAATTGGGACTCGTGGGCCCAGAAGACAATTCCGGTTCCCCTGGTGATCGGACATGAATTCGTCGGTCGGATCGTGGAAATCGGCAACGATGTCGACTTTCTTAAGATCGGAGATCTCGTCTCGGGTGAAGGTCACTTAATCTGCGGTCGTTGCCGAAACTGCCTTGCCGGACGACGTCACTATTGCAAAGACACACTGGGAGTTGGCGTCAACTCGCCAGGAGCATTTGCTGAATTCATGGTCCTGCCTGCCACTAACGTCTGGAAACTCGCGCCTGAGGTGTCCAAGGACAGCGCGGCAATTTTTGATCCTTTTGGTAACGCTACACATACTGCTCTAACTTTTCCCTTACTTGGGGAAGATGTTCTCATCACTGGTGCGGGGCCAATTGGTTGTATGGCAGCCGGGATCGCAAGACACGCAGGCGCGCGACACGTCGTTGTAACCGATTTAAACCCCAAACGCCTCGCCCTCGCCAAAAAACTGGGTGCCACCCGCACCGTCAACGTCACCAACGAAAAAATCTCCGAAGTTCAAACAGATCTCCGGATGACAGAAGGCTTCGATGTCGGGCTTGAAATGTCCGGTAATAAAGAAGCTTTCAATGATCTGATCGCCAATATGCGTCATAGCGGTCAAATCGCTTTGCTCGGAATTCCTGAGCACGGTATTAGTATTGACTGGAATCAGGTCATTTTCAATTCACTGACTATTCAGGGGATTTACGGGCGAAAAATGTATGACACCTGGTATCAGATGACTTCAATGATCCAATCAGGACTTGAAATCGAATCAGTGATCACACATCGCTTCGAATACACAGACTTCGAAAAAGGATTCGCCGCCATGAACGAGGGCTCCTGCGGTAAAGTTCTTCTCCATTGGGCCGATCTCGGCTAACCTAAATACGATTTTTTACCAATGCTTACTTCGCAGTTTCAAAATCAGCTTTCCGATACGCTTGATGAGATCAAATCGGCTGGTCTCTACAAATCTGAGCGCAAAATTGCATCAGCTCAAGATGCGGAAGTCACGCTTGAGGATGGTCGCCGCGTCATCAACATGTGTGCCAACAACTACCTTGGTCTCTCTAACCATCCCGAAGTTCGTGAAGCTGCTCGTTCGGCAATCTCAGAGTACGGCTTTGGCCTCGCTTCAGTTCGTTTTATTTGTGGAACGCAAACCCTGCACCGCCAACTTGAGGAAAAGCTCAGCGAATACCTCGGCACCGAGGAGACCATTCTTTATCCCTCATGTTTCGACGCAAACGGCGGGCTCTTTGAGACCATTCTGACTGCAGAGGACGCCGTAATTTCTGACTCACTCAATCATGCGTCAATCATTGATGGAGTTCGTCTCTGTAAGGCAAAACGCTACCGCTATACCAACAATGACCTTGTTGATCTTGAAAAGCAGCTTCAGGAAGCTGATGTGGAAGGAGCCCGTCATAAACTCATCACCACCGACGGCTCCTTCTCAATGGATGGTGTGATTGCCGATTTGGCCGGGATTCACGCTCTAGCTGACAAATACGACGCTCTCGTCCACTTTGACGACTGCCACTCGACCGGATTTCTTGGAGCCACCGGCCGCGGAACTCATGAACATTGCGGACTCATGGGAAAGATCGATCTGACCACTGGCACACTAGGCAAGGCTCTTGGGGGGGCATCGGGCGGATACACTTCAGGCAAAAAGGAGATCATCAATCTCCTCCGCCAACGGTCTCGACCCTACCTCTTTTCTAACAGTATCGCTCCTCCAATCGTTGCCGCTTCTCTCAAGGTTCTTGAGCTCCTTACCGAGTCCACCGAACTGGCTGACCGCGTCAAAGACAATACGAAATACTTCCGCGAAAACCTCGCTTCGACAGGTTTTGATATCTTAGGTAAAGAGCATCCAATTTCTCCGGTCCTCCTTGGTGATGCCGACCTGTCTCAACAATTTTCGGCAAAACTCCTAGACAGAAACATCTACGCCATCGGCTTCTTTTACCCAGTGGTTCCGCAAGAGAAAGCCCGAATCCGAACCCAAATCTCGGCAGCCCATACCACGGAGCATCTTGATCAAGCTCTAGAGGCCTTTATTGCAGTGGGGCGTGAGCTCGGAGTTTGTCCGTAAAAGCACCCGTCCAAAAAAGACCCCGTGAAGGACTCAGCGGTTCGACACGGGGTTTCTTTTCAGAGTCGCAAAAAGCTATTCATCATCAAGGTTACGAACCCGGTAAAATTTCTTGGCTGCAGCCGGAGGAAATATCGGCGCAGTTACGGTCGTCTCATTGGCCCCTCCAGCACCCACAAAATCATTAAGTTCAAGCCATGGATCTAAGAGACCATCTGATTCTTCAAGCGCGTAAGTTGTTCCTGCTACAGTCCCTCCCACCACGAATGAAAGTTGATTACCATTACGGGAAAAAGACAAGATTTCGAGACCTCCACCACCCAGTCCGGGAACCGGTGAAATTGTCCCGTCTGCAAGCCCTTTAATCAGCTGTGGCCCCATTGAAACTTCCCAGACTCCAACATCATTAATTTGACCCAAAAAGTGGTTACCTGTTGCATCAAACACACCAGCTCCCCCGATATTGAAAAAGAAATCAGAGGCATTAAGCGGAGTTGCTGCATTCCCAGTTACCACGGCCTCACCATTGATAAAGATTGTTCTTCCTGTCGAGTCTCCCACAAAAGCGATATGGACCCACTCCTCCGAAGGTGAAAGCGGTGTATTAAGCGCGCCACCAGGATTAGACCATAGGTGAACATTTGAAGGAGCGCTAAAGCCGAATTCAAGAATATCATTCTGACCAAACAACCCAGAACGGTTCGCCTGATCAAATGGAAAACGAATCCAACCTGCCATCGTAAATTCGCCAATGTTATCTAAAGTCATTGATGTCGTAACGGCATCATCGATTCCGTCCAGATCGATAGCAAAGTCACCAGGAATTCCAGAGTGCCCCTCGACATATGTCGCATTGCCAAGAACAGTGCCATTGTTACCGTTTGGCGATAGATCGGCCGTGACTGTCTCTCCTTGATCATCGAATGACCAAAAACCAAGAGGAGTCGGAAATTGCGGTTTGCTAGACGGGTCGGATGGATCAGTATTTCCAGCCAATTCCTGTTCATCAAAGTATCCATCAGCATCAGTATCGTGGGCGTTGGGATTTGAACCGGTCGCTCCTGCACCTCCAAAATTCCCGTCATTCGTTTCTACCCCATCGAGTAATGTGTCATCATCTGAATCCGGATCAAGAGGGTCTGTTCCAGTCTGAGTCGCACTTACCCAAATCCCTGTGTTGTCTTCATAGCCGTCAAGAATGCCATCTTCGTCGGAATCATCATTTTGGGGGTCAGTTCCCCGCTGGAATTCAGCCAGATTACCAGAGTTATCAGAGTCAGGATCACCAGCAGCTCCGTTGTTCACATCTGTAGTTCCATCATCGTTGGGATTAAGACTGTTACTGACTTCATATCCATCGTTAAGACCATCATCGTCCGTATCTGATTTAAGAGGATTTGAACCTGATTGATCCTCATCGACAAAGATAGCGCTATTGTCTTCTGCTCCATCAAGAAGACCGTCGTTGTCAGTATCATTTTTAATAGGGCTTGTTCCAGTGTTTGTCAGGTCTACGAAGACTCCGGTATCAGTCTCGACCTCATCTCCATAGCCATCGCCATCTGAATCAGCCAGAAGCGGGCTTGTCCCAGCTGTTTGCTCCTCAAGGTTGGATAGTCCATCGCCATCGGGATCCCCTTCTGCCCCATCGTCGCCTTGGTCACTCTCAGGATCAAAGCCATAGGCCTTCTCCCAACCATTCAGGAGACCATCACCATCATCGTCCTCGCGCGCCCCCGCGCCCTCGCTCGTGATCGCGACTTCAGCAAGGCCAGTGCGAATCCCACCGTGATTTGCGGTTAGATGAAGTCCAATATACCGAGCACCCGAAGCTCCCGAGATATCAAAAACCTCTCCAGGATCACCGAATTGAATTCCCTGAGCAAGATTGTTTCCAGTGCTAAGCTGAGTCCAACCACCACCTCCAAAGCTGTAGGGCGTGACTGCCCCGCTTTGAACTGGGATTGTTTCAGTAGGCAGAGTGGCGTAGTAAATATCAAAAGTGCTCGTTCCTCGATCGAGAGCATTGCCCTCTTGGACATTCCAGAGATACATTTGGTCGAGACCAATCGTGGGGGCTCCTAAATCAATAATAGCCCAAGTATTGTCGGCGGAGTTATCGGCGGAGAAGCCCTGCCAGTCATCAGCCCAAGCAGTGCTGCTAATTGTCCAAGTGGAAGGATCCTCAGAATCAACCTTTGCCATACCACTGCCATCAGCAATTTTCAAAACCGAGCCGTTCGCATCAAAGCTGTCTCCTTGATGAAAAGCAAAGACTTCTGCGATTGGAACAACCTTCCCCTCACCCGGTTCGACAGGTGGATCCGGAGGTCCAATCTCACCGGGCGTGATAGCGTCCGGATCTGCAACATCACTAAAAGCGACCTCAGCCAACCCAGTTCGAAAACCCCCGTGATTACTTGTTAACTTAAGTCCAATGTAGCGAGCCCCGGCAGCATCCGAAATATCATAAGCCTGTCCAGCGTCACCATTTTGAATTCCCATTTCTAGCTCAGCGTCTCCAATTGAAGTCCATCCCCCACTGGTAAAACTGTAGGGGGTAACGGTGCCACCTGTGACGGGTGGCGAAAGTGCCGGATTCGTGGCATAAAACACTTCGAAATCCTTCACTCCTCGATCGAGAGCATTGCCCTCTTGGACATTCCACAAATACATTGTGCTCAAACCTGCAACAGGAGCACCTAGATCCATCACCACCCAAGTATTATCCCCGGTATTATCCGCGGAAAAACCCTGCCAATCATCAGCCCAAGCAGTACTCGCAACTGTCCAAGTAGATGGATCATCGGGATCAATCATATCCATCCCGCTGCCATCAATCGCCTTGAGAAAAGACCCATCACCATCAAGACTGTCGCCCTGATGAAATGCTTCAATGCCAGTAATGGGAATTTCGCCAGCGCCGCTTATTGCGCTGAGGGCCAAAACCATCAAGGAAGATCTTAAGAAGCAAGACGAAGAGTTGTTGGTAATATTCATAATGTAATTGGGGCATCTGACGAAAGTTCTCCGCCGTCTGAGGTTCTCAAAAGCGTGCCAAATACCGCTACAGGAGAGCAAGTTCATTTCTAACAAATCTCATTACGATTGCCGGCTCCAAAAAATATATTCAGAATATCTAAATTGCTAAGCAACCCATACTGACCATATGGATGATGGCAGAAAAACCAAGGATATTGCCGAAAAGAGCAGCTTTCAGCGAGACCTGAAAATCTCGCTCAGCAACGATTCCTCGACTAAGCTTGCAAGACCATTGCCCTCGTCCTTTAAGCGCTTCTGAATATCGATTATAGAATAATCATCAACCACCTCCATATGGCGACCGGTCGCGTAAGTGAGGACGGTCGTAATTAAGTGTTTTATAAAAAACTCGGACCGGGCTGACACCAATATATCCCGAAGCTCGCGAAAATCTTCAAACTCTTCACCCGATGGCATTTCACCGGAGGAATCGACCTTTAGCTTGGGTGCTTTTTTCACAAAAAGTGGCTTGCCTGACCTTCGATAGTGGGTGCGCCATCTTCCTAGTTCATCAAAAGTCTCAAGCCCGAAACCAAGCGGGTCGATCTTACGATGGCACTCGGCACAGGTTTTCGATTCCCGATGCTTCTCAAGACGCTCGCGCAAGGTAGTCGCTCCTCTAATATCGGGCTCGATAGGCGGCACTTCGTCCGGCGGGGAAGGTGGCACCACACCCAGAATATTCTCCGACACAAAAACGCCCCGGGTGACAGGGGATGTATCAACGCCATTGGCACTCACTGTGAGGACAGCTGCCATCCCAAGAATCCCCCCCCTGCGATCTTCTTCATCAAGCTTTACTCGTCTAAATCCATCCTTGAGCCTCAGCGTCTTAGCCTCGGGCAAACGGTATATTGTTGCCATATACTTATCAACAAAAGTGAAATCAGCATCTAATAAAGTGACCACTGACACATTTTTCTCCAGTAGATGCGCAAAAAAGTGCCTAACCTCCCCCTTCATAGATGCCGGCCAGTTTTCTGAATAATATCGTCGCGCCCTTTCTCTCGGCGGAGGCATCCCACCTAAATCGCGAAGATTGAGCCAAGAGTCTAAAAAACCTTTCACAAATCCCTTTGAACGATCGTCTTTTAGGAGACGCTTTACTTGTCTCCGAAAAGCTTCTTCTTCGGTTAATTCACCAGAAGCCGCCATCGCCAACAATTCCCCGTCTGGGGGCCCTGCCCAAAGCGCATAAGAAAGTCTCGAGGCCAGATCGAATGGCTTCAATGCTTGGTCATCTTCCGGGGTGATCTCGCTGAGATAAAAAAAGGACGGCGAACAAAGAATCAGCTTCAATGTATCCAGTGCAGCCTGACGCGGCTCCGCTTTTTCATCGATTCGCTTGCCATAGAAATCATGAACTCGCTTTCGGTCAGATTCATTGAGAGGCCTACGAAATGCTTTCTCCGCAAAGCGATTCAATTGTTCGAGAGCCTTTTCACTCTTAAATCCTTCTTTCCCGAAAATCGCGATCTCCTCCAGAGTTCCATTTTCTTCCTTGATTGGCCCACGCACTTTTACTTCTGAAATCCGGATATGAGGCAATTTCCCTTCGCGCAAAAGAGAAGCACGGCTTACCCCATTGGAGGGATTCTTAAACTCATGTTTGTAGCGCCTATTGAGTTCGAGAACTGAACGCCGCGATTCATAAGGGCCGTTCGGAAAGGTAAACCGCGGCGTCTGACCCTTCTCAAGCCAGACCCTGAACTCAATCCACTCGGGCTTCTTATCCGGCACAACCGCAGTTGCAAGGATAGGCTCGATACGCTGGGGATAATGAATGTGACCCTTCGTAGCATCGCCCGGAACAACTCCTAGGATGAAGGGTTCGCTCAGATCAATCGCGAAGATCTCGGGATCGTAGTGAGTGTCGCGGTGCATCCCCTGAACAAGAACCTTAAGAGCATAGAGCCCTGAGACCGGGACCCCTTCCAGAAAATCTTCGATATGCCCATAGCTCCCCTGCCGGGTGTCGGTATCTGGCTGTTCATAAACGCAGAGATATTTATTCTTAAGAACCGCTCGATGGGATCCCGCCAGTTCCTCATACTGTTTAAAGTTGTCTGTAAAATGCCAATCTTTTGCCTTCATCTCTACCTTGCCGAGGCGATTTTCAACTAAGCGATGAGCAGCCTGAAAATATTGGTCGAGCAAGAAACCTGAAGTCACGAGACTCTCACCAATCGTATCGATATGTTGACTGGTCTTCTCCTTGGGGAAATCCAAAGTTAGACCTAGGGTGTCGACTCGGCGCCCAAAAAGAACCTCCAAAGTATTTTCATACTCTCGATTCGAGAGCCTCCGCATTACGGTCTTTCCGCCGTTACTTTCAAAGCGACCACGGGCAGCCTTAACCTCAGATCTCAAAACTCGCAACACCTCTAGCCGATCCTCATCTTGGGGTTGGTCTTTCTCTTTTGGAGGCATCTCCTTCAGCGTGACTTGATCGATAATCTCACGCGCCATCACGAGATCTTGAATAGTTTCCAAAGGGATTTTCAGGCTCTCAAATTCTCGCTCTCCTTTTTCCGAGGTCGTATCGTGACAGTCGTAACAATAGTTGTGGAGAAAATCGTCCACGATCTCACGAGACGAAGCCGCGGCTCCAGCAAAAGACGAGCCCAGCACAAAAAAACTCAGGAGCCCAACAATGACCTTTGTTACAGACATCACCGACTAAGAGAATCGCCCGGTGCTGTTTCCAAAGAAATCAGTCTCAACACCCATGCGCTGCGCCAAGTCAACGTAGAGGTTACACAGGCGAACTTTGTTGAGGCCCTTAGACTCGACTTTTTTGAAATCCCCATGCTTATATCCACCTCCGGCCACAATGACTGGGAGATCGGAATTGGTGTGAGAATTCCCACTGCCGATTCCACTTCCGAAAAGGACCGAAGTCGAATCGAGAAGAGTCCCTTCACCGTCCTGAATCGATTGAAGACGACCAAGGAATTTTCCATACTGTTCGATTTGGTAGGTCTCTAACTTAATCAGGTCGGTAATAGCATCTGCCTTATTACCGTGGTGTGACAGGCTGTGATAGGATTTATCAATCCCAAGATTTTGAGGCAGGAAAGATCCACCGATCTCGAGAGTGGCGATCCGGGTCGAATCAGTTTGCAGTGCAAGTGCGATCAATTCGTAAAGGATCGGAAGGTCATCTACCGTATTCTTATTCGCTGGCTTATCGAGCGGAGCATTAGGTTTTGGATGGTCAGCCCAGCGACGCCGTAATTCGATACGTTTCTCCACGTCACGAATCGAGGTGAAATATTCGTCTAGCTTATCGCGATCCTCAAGGTTCACTTTTTTGGAAAGTCCTTTTGCCTCATCATTGACAGCATCAAGAATAGATTTCTGTAGTCTATTCTCACCCTTACGCTCCAGCCTCCGTTTCGGACTGTCATTAGAAAAAAGACGATCAAAGAGATCACCAGGATTTGTGATTGGAGGAACTCGCACCCCCGATCGGGTCCACGACAGCTGACATCCCCCGTGAATCCCACCTTCTGATCCAACTGTCAGGGAAGGGAAGCGAGTTTGGTTACCAACTTTTTCAGCAAGATATTGATCAATCGTAACATTCCCGTTCTCCCGGTCCCGAGCTTCAGAATGAAGCACACCAGACAAGAAGGAATGAACCGCAAAGTGCCCTCCTCTAATTCCATGATCAAGACCACGATAAACAGTCATTTTTTCCCTAAGCGGCTCAAGCGGCTTAAGCAAAATTGTCGATTCATATTCACGACCTTCAATTGAGGGAAAGAAACTCTTTTGCTGAAAACCAAGAAGATTTCCAACCGCCACGAAACGCCGCGCCCCAATCCCAGCTCCTTGCGTGGCGTGGACAGTTGCCAGCGAATTAGCAGTCTTTGCTAGTAACGAAGACAAACCAGGTAGGGCAAGCGAAGCCCCTGCTGAGGTCAAAAAAAAGCGGCGGCGATTTAAGGAAGATCTCATGGGATTTACAAACTACGGATAAGAGATCAATTGACTTTCACAACCAACAAAGATCGCGACGCGGAATTTGATATTTCGAGGACTTCTTTATCTCCTTCTAAGGTAAGGCTCAATGTCCCTGCCATCGCATTGACCGAAGACAAAACGAACTCGGTTCCCGGAAGGAGCTTTAGCTCAGAAAGCCATTGCAGAAAGCCCGGCTGATCCTCCCGAACTCGCTTCAAAATATAATGACCGGGCTGGCAATCCGCCAAGGTAGCCGTTCCTTCCTGCGTAATCTCACCATCGGGACTGGGGATTGGGGATCCATGCGGGTCATGAGTAGGATGATGCAACATCTCGTCCATCCGCTTTAGAAGACGATCAGAAACCACGTGTTCTAGCTCCTCAGCATCGTCATGGACCTCCGCCCAGTCCAACATCATTACTTCCACCAAAAAAGTTTCGATAAGACGATGCCTTCGCAAGACCTGCATCGCGGCTTTACGGCCTTCTTCCTTAAGCCTGACCCCACGACGCGGACGATATTCGACTAAACCCTTTTTTTCGAGCTGGTTCATCATCGTTGTTGCTGTCCCAGGTGTCACCGAAAGCTTTTCAGCAACGTGACCAATTAAGACAAGTCCGCCCCCATCGAGCGCCCCCTGAAGGGACCAGATTGCTTTGAGGTAATTTTCGACAGTGCTGGAAGGCATCTCTTTGAAGAAGAGTATCCAAGCTTCTTGGGATTACGAGACGAAACAAAAAGCCCGGGCTACTCTCGAAGTAGACCGGGCTGGGTATTTTGATTAGGAAGTCTAAGGACCTAAAAGGAAACCTAGAGCGACTTCTTAAGAGTCGAAGAAGGCTTGAAGCCAACTGACTTGGAAGCATTGATTTGCATTGCTTCCCCTGTCTTTGGATTGCGTCCCATACGGGCCGCACGATTCTTAACCTCAAAAGTTCCGAATCCAATAATTTGGACCTTGGTATCTGATTTCACACCCGCGGCGATGGAGTCAAGAACGGCAGCGACGGAGTCTTCCGCCTGACGCTTGGTTGCTTCATTTCCGAGGGCTTTCTGGACTGCTTCGATTAGTTCACCTTTATTCATAGCAGGTCGATCATCCTGCAGGAGTATATTTTGTAAAGCCAAAATAAACCTGAATCCCTTTATTTATAGGGGTTGACGCACCTATAACTTTTATGATGATCCCTTTTTATCCCAAATGCGTGTGAGCCTAGGGTTATTAGATCGCCAAGATAAATTATTTTTCAATACTTGAACCTGATGGACCGATTGCCGGACGAAGTGTTACTATCTTCCTGCCATATTTTGCGGGGAATCCGAGATACCTTGCCCGACAGGAAAAACCTCGCTCAAGAAATTGAAGATGCCGATCGCGCACAAAGACGGGGCTACTATCTTCCAGATGAAGACGAGCGCCTTCGTGAAACTTACCTGAGATATCTTTCGGGTCGCTCTATTCTCTGGCAAATGATCGACGATTTGAGCCCCTTTTTGAAATCGAAGGACCTAAGAATTTTTGGCCTCGCTTTTTGTGCCGCTTCTATACTCATGCGGAGTTCAAGTTACCTTATTGAACTTGCCAAGGAACGCCCCGTTGTTTTGGCCAAACTCGATGAAGCAGAGCCGAGGTATCAAATTCCCCGGAAGACTTTGACACAAATTTACCACAACCTGAGTTCGACCCGGAACCAATGGCGCTACCGTCAGGCCCGTAATTTTTACGAGAATAATCGAACGCAAATTGATGAAGCTCTTCAAGACTCGGACATGCAAGACATTGCACTGTGGCTCATGAACGAAGAACCGTATTTTGACCAAAGCAAAAGAAACCTTTTTAGCGCGATCCTCACCTACCGGACCTACTCGCTGACCCGTCGAACCAGCTCCGGTTACACAAAGGTGATGTTCCACTTATTCCGCCTTAGCGGCTCTGCAATTGCCGAGATGAAGCAACCTTTTGTTAAGCCTTCAGGGGGAGGCAAACGAGTCACAACGAAAATCATCAATCAGATCCGCGACAAACTTCAACCAGGTGACATCTTTGTCACCCGCCACGATGATGCCATGAGCAATTTCTTTCTCCCGGGCTTCTGGCCTCATGCCGCACTTTACATGGGACCACTATCTGGGCAGAAAGATCCTGAAATTCCCAATCATCGCGATCACTCAGCCGATGTTCTTGAGGCTAAGAAGGACGGCGTCAAACTGCGGAAAATTGAAGAAACCCTAGCAGTGGACTCCTTCGTGATCCTTCGTCCCAAGGTTTCGACGGAGGAACTTCAGCAAGCTCTAGAAAAAGCACTTACCCATGAAGGGAAGCAATACGATTTCGCTTTCGATTTCCGGAAAGCAGAACGGTTATGCTGCACTGAAGTCGTCTATCGGGCTTTTCACGGAATCGGACGATGGAACCTCAAGCTTATCAAACAAAGCGGCCACCTCGCTCTACCTGCAGAAGAATTGATCCGTCAGGGCTTGCAGAAAGAGCTCATTGATGTCGCTATGATTTTCGGAGTGCATGGAGACACGGTCGAAGTAGGCACGAAGGCCAGAGATCTCCTTTTATCCACCCTAAAAGACTGAATCTGCGCCTCACTCTTGCCCGATCAAAATCCGCTGCTAGTCTTTCACTCATGTCCAGCCAACTCGGCCAACTTTTTCGCATTTCAACCTTCGGTGAATCTCACGGAGGTGGGGTCGGTGTTGTCATCGACGGCTGCCCACCCCTTATTCCTCTATCGGAATCTGATCTCCAAATCGAACTCGATAGGCGTCGCCCAGGTCAGTCTGAGGTCACAACACCTCGGAATGAGGCAGATCAATGCGAGATTCTTTCTGGAACCTTTGAAGGGAAAACCTTGGGCTCACCCATCGCCATTTTGGTCCGCAACAAGGATCACCGCCCCGAAGCTTACTCGGAAATGTCCGAGAAATATCGACCATCCCACGCTGACTACACATATGATGCCAAATTCGGCACACGTAACTGGCAGGGCGGTGGAAGGTCGTCAGCTCGGGAGACAATTGGCAGGGTTGCTGCTGCTGCTGTCGCAAAGAAAGTCATCAAACACTTCTTTCCAGACTTAGAAGCTTTGGCGTGGGTCAAATCAATTCAAAATATTGAAGGTAAGATCGATCCCCTAACGGTCACAGCCGCAGAAATTGAATCAAATATCGTCCGAACCGGTGATCCTGATACGGCCGAGCAAATGATCGATCGTATTAAAGAGATCCGCTCAGAGGGGAATTCTATCGGTGGAGTGATCGAATGCGTCATCCGGGGATGCCCTCCCGGATTAGGGGAACCAGTTTTTGATCGTCTGGAAGCTGACCTTGCAAAGGCAATGCTCTCCATTCCCGCAACTAAGGGCTTCGAGGTGGGATCCGGGTTTTCAGGAACAACACTGACCGGTGCCGACCATAACGATCATTTCTACATGGAAGGTGAAAAAGTTCGCACCCATACAAATAACTCAGGCGGAGTTCAGGGTGGCATTTCAAATGGCGAGCCAATTCTCTTCCGCGTCGCTTTTAAGCCCACCGCTACCATCATGTCGGCCCAGCCCACGGTTTCAAAAGACCGTGAAGATACCGAACTGAAGGGACGTGGCCGTCATGACGCCTGCGTCCTTCCACGAGCGGTTCCTATCGTCGAAGCCATGACCAACTTGATCCTCTGCGACCACCTTCTTCGTCACCGGGCGCTCTGCGAAAGCTAGAAATTAGGGACGAAAAGAAAAAGTCAGATCAGCGGTATGGGAGATTTCGTTTACCAGCATTCTTCGCGGTTTAGACATCCCCTCCCAACTCTCTAAAAAAATAACTTCCTGACGCTCGTCGTTGTATCCCACAATGACCGAAGCATGAACTGGTGAACGCTTCTTTTTTGATGGCAATTCTTTTTCCGAAGGTCTTTCGAATCTTTGATCCTTCCCCGTCAGAAAATCACGCGATATTCGCGTGTGTAATTGATCGCGCTGGCGGTCCCAGCGACGCCACACAATGACCGGCATTCCAGCCCGAATCGAGCGCCTCACAATTTCATGATCGTAGTCACTTGTCCGATTAAGATTAAAACGCGCCTCCCGGGCTACCGAACTGTAAAGCCCAAGCATATCCGAACCCGCCGCAGAACCGGTGTTCTGAAATTTCCCGGCGACCGCAAGCCAATCTTCATCCAGATGCAGGCCAAGATAACGCGCTACCATCACAAGAGTATTGAGCCCACAATAGGGCCGATATCCCTGCGGCACGACCTCTACTTTACTAAGAATCACATCCCCCCGATCCGTCTCAGTGACCTTAGTAGAAAGGGCCTTGAGACGGTCCCTAACTCCTAATTCTTCTTGGGAAGAATCGAGCCAAGATTTAGAAGTACTTTGCCTTTTTCTCAGTCTGACTCTTAACAAACGATCCTTGGCCTCAAGAAACTGAATTAAGAGCCCTGACTCCTTATGCTCAAACTGACGATAGATCGCTCGCAACCCCCGGGTCCTCCCCCGCTTAAAATCCCGGGGCCTCTTATCGATCTCTTTGAGATTTGCCTCAAGTTGCTCTGCGGTGCGGATGTAGAATTCCTCGAACTGGATTTTCCGTTGTTCGACACGTTCTTGCAAGAGAGTCGCCGCTTGTTCAGCAGACATCCCATTGGGAACCCGACGATCAAGATAACCGAAAAATGATCCGGCATCAGCAAACGTAATCTGAAGTTCTTCAAGTTGCCCCTCCCGTTTCGAGGCCCGCACGAGAAGAGTCTGAACACCAAAAACCTTGGGGCGAGCCATCAAATAAGCCGAACTGACATTGATGATTCCGGCATCGGCTTCCCATTCACCAGGCAAGGCCTTCGAACCATCCCAAACGCCCAAATCTAGTAAAGCAGTGGTTAAATCCTTCTCATTAAGAGGACTCTCATGTTTCGCAAGCGCTCCAAGAACTGCATTTGGGATAGCCTGGATCGGAACCATCAAACCCCACATAAAAAAAGCCACTTTCATGAGGTGTCTAAAACACCAATGAAAATGGCCCTGTAACATCAATCTTCAAAAAGTTTGAGTTGATCTTATTCTCCGCTCGATCCTTCAGGTTTTTCTTGGCCAGCACCTTCGGAACCCTCCTTTGGAGCATCACGATTGATTCGCTCCAACATTTTAGCGGTCAGGCTAGTCGCGTCCTTCGTGTAGGCAAGGATAGGAATGGCAGATCCACTCGAACCGCTTTTATCAAAAATATAGTCATACCCTTCAGCCTTCCCCAACTCACGAACCATAGCCATGATCTCTTTCCGCAGACCTCCTAATTCAACCGCTTGCTTCTCGGAAAAAGCTGTTTTTTTTCTCGTAATCCAAGCAATCCGTGCATCCTCACGAGCCTTTGCTTCGGCCCGGATCGACTGTGCTTCACGGAAAAACTGCTCTTTCTTTTCCCGAGCAAATGAGGGGCTTTCAGCTGTCTTTTGCGCTTCGGCTGCCTCAGCCATCAACCCTTTGATTTCCTCGGCCTTCGTCTTATTTCTTTCAACAATCCGTTTTTCGTAGCCTTTGAAAGTTTCGAGAACCGCGGATGACTTGTGAAACTCGGCGAGGAGTTTTTGCATATTTACAGTCCCTATCTTGTCGTTCTCATCCTGCGCGAAAGAAGACGAAGCCATAATGAGAGCTGAAAAAAGAACAGCGATGATTTTAAATGGTTTCATAATATTTATAAGAGTAAATTATTCGAGATTAAGCTGATTTTATTTAGGTGCTTCGCCTTTGGTCTTTGCTCCACCAGACGTCTCCACTGTGACAGGAGAAGGTGCGTCTTTGTTCAATTTTTTCAGAACTGCATCGGTTAAATCGACGGTATTCCGGGAGTAAATCAAGAAGGGCGTCCGAGAGGAGGTTAGCCCGGACTCGTCGAAAACTAGGTTTACATCAAGAGTAGCAGCGTAGTCACTAACGGCGGTTTCAACCTTAGTCCTAATGTCATTAATCATTCCAACCATCTTTTGATTTAGGGATCGCCGCTGCCTCTGAAGGAACTCTTCACCTTCCTTAATCAATACCGAGCGAGTAGCCGCAAGCTCTTGGTGGGAAGCTGCAATTTCCTTACGCTTCTTTTCAGCGAGCGAGGGGTCGTTAAACTCATTTTTTTTCTTACCTAGCTCCTCCTCAACGGCCTTTATCGCCTCCACCCTCTCCCTATAAGCAGCGTCAATTGAAGCCAATTCAACTTTTTCCTCGGCCTCGGCAGCCTTTTTTTCGTGAAACCCACTGAGGAGCTTCATCATATTTACAGTCCCTACCTTTAGCTCCCCGGCTGAAGCGCTCAGGGCCATGCCGAGAGCAAGAAAAAGAAAGACGGTTTTTTGACCGATCTGGAAAGGTAATGGAATTCTCATCGAAAATATTTTATTACAAAAGGCTAACGGGGAAAGAGTCTCATTCTCCAATGGGTTCCTCCAGCTTCTTTTTTAGGGCTCCAAATTCTTTACGTAGCTCCGGAAGCCGGGAAAGAGCAGCAAGCTTTCTTTGCTCTTCTCGAATTGGACGCGCCGGATTACCCATATAAACGCCTGGTTTGTGAATACTCTTAAAAAGTCCGCTTTGAGCTGCCAGAACTGATTGATCAGTGATTTCTAAATGTCCGGCAACTCCAGCCTGAGCCGCAATAGTCACGTAATTTCCAAGGCGACTGCTCCCGGCAATACCGCACTGGGCCACCACCAAACAATGTTTCCCGATCTTAACATTGTGGCCAATCTGCGCCATATTATCGACCTTCGTTCCCTCTCCCACCACTGTACTACCGAATCTGGCCCGATCGACACAGCAATTGGCACCGATCTCAACATCGTTTTCGATTTCAACGATTCCCACCTGCGGTGTCTTCTGGTGCCTGCCATCAACCAGATCAAATCCGTAACCGTCTGAACCAATCACGCAACCCGGCTGCAGAATGACCCGGTCGCCGATCAGACAAGCTTCCCGGATAATACTTCCAGGATGCAAAAGGCAATCCTTCCCGAGGGAAACATTACGGCCGATTAAACAGCCTGCTCCAATGATGCTTCCATCACCAATTTTCGCGCCCGACTCAATCACCACTCCAGGAGCGACCTGCACCTTGGCCGGATCAATCTCAACATCGTCCGCAATGTGGGCCCCTTGAGAAATCCCGGGCTGAACAAGGGTTGATTGGGAGTGAAAATAGTCAATCACTCTTGAGAAGGCTACCGAGGGGTTATCGACTAAAAGTAGATGGCATCCGGCCGGCGACGAAAAATCGCCTTCCGGCACCAGAACCAGCGAAGCTTGAGTCGCCGTCAACTGTGTCTCATAGCGAGAATTTCCTAAAAAGCTGATCTCGCCAGACTTAGCCTCAGTCAGTGAACTTACTCCCGTATAGACATATTCATGATCATGATTGGGCAGAATGCCAATCAGATCATGCAGTTCTTTCCAACCAAGCGACACCAGCAATAGCCAACTTTGGCTCGTAAGATTTATTCTTCCTCGCTTCCCTCGTTGATTTCAGCGAGGAGGGAGTTGGTAAGATCAGTGGTTTCGCGAGCATGTAGCACGAACGGAATCCCCTGATTGCTACTAGCAGAAACATCAAAAATAAAATCATAGTTTCCCTCTTTCGCACGCTCACTCACAGATCGTTGAATTTTGACCAAAATTCCCCGCATTTGCTTCCGCATTTTGTCGCTAAGCGCACGATTTCGACGATTGAGAAATTCCTTCCTCTCTCGTTCCTTGGACTTTCCGTCCTGAGCCAAACCGTTGGACTCCTCGAAGAAGTCGGCTTTCTCTTTCTCACCTATATCCTCCTTCTTGAGTTCCTCTCTAATCTGCTGGAGCTGAGCGTCAATCTCACGAATCTTGGCAAGCCGCTCGTTATTGTCACGCTGGATTCTTGCACGCTCGATATTGATCTCACGCTGAACTTTTCCAGTCTGGTAATAATCATTAAACAGGCGCTCCATGCTAACGGTGGCAATTTTCAAACGCTGTTGTGCGTGGAGGACAGGAGTGAGGCATAAAAGCGCGACGAGAAGGGGAAAAAGTGATTTTTTCATAATGAATTCGGATGAAATGAATCTTGCTAGGTTTTTTATGAAGAATTCTCGTTGCTACGTCAACTACGGGCTTGGAATTCGTATAATCTCCCAGTTTCCAAAGCGTAATAATAAGGCCAAGACGTCCTTATTACGGCTATTTCACCAACTCGGGAGGTCAATTCGTAAGGTTTCTCATGGAATTTTGGTCAGAATCCACAACATTTCCCCATGATCAAAGTCACCTCGGAGGTCAAAACGATTACTCAAATGACTCGCGACCTACCTGGTCCGCTCGCCTTGATCCCCACAATGGGGGCTCTCCATGAGGGACATCTAGCCCTGATTCGTCGCGCCCGCCAATTAGTTGGGCCCAATGGAACTGTTGCTATCTCGATTTTTGTCAATCCCATCCAATTCGATCGCACTTCCGATCTGGCCAACTACCCACGCCCGCTCAAAAGCGATCTGGCCCTCTGCGAGAAAGAAGGAGTCGATCTCGCCTTCACACCGGAAAAAGAGTTTCTCTACCACTCCGACCACTCAGTTATTGTAACCGAATCTCTCCTTTGTAAGGGCCTTTGCGGCTCGAGCCGTCCCGGGCATTTTGACGGAGTCCTAACCGTCATAATCAAGCTTTTCAATCTCCTTCAACCCACCCTTGCCATTTTTGGAGAAAAAGACTTCCAACAAATCGCTCTCATTCGCCGCATGGTTCGAGACCTGAATATTCCAGTTGAAATAGTCGGGCATCCTACGGTCCGTGAGCTCGATGGACTTGCTCTCTCATCTCGCAACATTCGCCTCACCCAGGAATATCGCAAAGATGCTCCACGAATACAGCGTGCTCTCTCAGCAGCTAGCGACCTTGCCATCAACGGTGAACAGAACCCTGCCGCCTATCTTCTAAGCGCCAAAAAACACCTGCTCGCAAACGCTCCAGATGGCTTCTCCATAGAATATTTGGAACTCATCGACGCAGAATCCATGCAAGCTGTTTCTCTCATCACGAAGCCCGCTGTTCTTGCCACGGCATGTTATTACGGGGAGATACGTCTGATCGATCATGTTAAGATTCTGACCGGTTGATCCACAAGTCCTTCATCGACCTAATTATCTGGCAAATTTGACCGTATCTCAGATCTAAGGAGCTAAAACAGAGAGGTGCCACTCTGCACTCGGGCAAAACAAGTGGTGACAAAAGGTCTATAAAAATCGCTCTTGTCCACCTCCCTTAAAAGTCTAACTTTCTAGGCATGAAAGTTTTTATTCTGCTGCTCGTCCCCATTTTCTTCGTTTCCTGCGCTGGCAACCAATCTAACGAACGTAGGCCCGTGCCGCCTCAAGGAAGCGATATCGGAAGTAAACCTTGGAACGACCCCTCGGTTGGACCTCGCCCTCAAGGTATCTTGGGCGGAATGGAACAAGGTCGATAAATTTGCCACCGTAACCGTCTGGAGTGAGTGATCCGGCTAGCGAAAAACCGATCCACGAATCCTGTGCTGCATGCGGTAAACTTTTAGACGTAACGAGCTTCAGCCCGTTCGACACTGTCAGCTGCCCTCGCTGCTCGGCCGAGACAAAGGTAAGACGGGTTTTTGGAAACTACCGCCTCGAAAGGCGCTTTGCCACCGGGGGTATGAGCGTCATTTTCATTGGCTGGGATACCACGCTCAATCGCAGGGTCGCAATCAAAGTTCTCAACGAAGAATACTGTAACGACGAAACTCGCATCCAAGCCTTCGAAAACGAGGCCCGTCTCACCGCAAAAGTGAGTCACACCAATGTTGTTAAAATCTTCGCCGTCGATCGTGCGCACGGTCGCTTCTACCTCGTCATGGAATTACTGGACGGTCGAAGCTTCGAACGGCTCATGGGGGAGCGCGGTGCTCTTCCCGAAGATGAGGTCCTGGAAATTGCTATCCAAATTGCATCCGGACTCAAAGCGGCAAAGCGAGCCGGCATAATCCACCGGGACGTCAAGCCCGGAAATATTCACATCGCCCCAGAGGGACGCGCCAGCCTTCTAGACTTCGGACTCGCTCTAATCACCCAAGATGGAAGAGCCCAAGCAAAAGAAGCTTGGGCTACTCCCTACTACGTCCCCCCCGAGGCTCTTGAACGTGATATCGAAGATTTCCGAAGCGACATCTATGCTTTTGGCGCCACTCTTTATCACGGTTTAGCAGGATGCCCCCCTTTTGTATCAGCGACGAACTCAATCAGCAGCCTTCGCAAAGCCAAGAAAGCTATTCCAAAACTTTGTAAAGTGGCACCATGGATCAGCCGAAATACCGGCGAAGTCATTGATCGTATGATGGCCTTCAATCCCGACAATCGCTGGTCAAGTTACAGCAAAGTCATGAAAGCCCTTGAGCAGGCCCAGCTCACAATGGGCCAAGATTTTTCCTCTCCGATTCATATTCAGACCAGAATCAAAAGGCGGAAGAGGAAAACAATCTTCAGTATTATTTTCACCGTCGTCTTAATTTTAGGGAGTATCGGCTTAGCAACTTGGCAGCCCAGGATGAAAATTATCGTCGAGCCTAAAACTGAATCCGGAAGCAATGACGCTCAAAATAAAAAGCAAAAGATCTTCAACCCAAACGGTCAAAACCGACCAAGCATAGAGAAACGATGGGCCGAAGCCCGTCAGCTCACCAAATCTGGCAATTACGAAAAGGCTTCTGAGAGATTTCTCTCGATTTCACGCGATCCAACTGTCTCCGGAATGGAGCAAGTCTGGACCTCTTTAGAAGCATCAATCGCAAATTCTTTGGCTGGTAAACCCGGTGCCGCTCGCCGGCTAATCTCCAAATCCCTCTCCGATCTTAACACTCTTCCAGAACAGCACTCGGAGCAGAAGCGCTACCGAGAACTCTGTCAGCTACTAGAACGCATCGAACCTCCCACAACCCACAATCTCCCTGACGAGCCCAAGACTATTACTGACTGGATGGGGATCTTTGCCATCGCTCTCAAACTCTGGGAACAAGGCAAATGGGAGGAAGCACTCCCCTTGTTTGCGAACGTTCGTAGAGCCGAACTGCCCGACGAACTGTCTTGGTTTTTTATCTATCAAAATATAGCCGACGTCTATTTGGGAGATGGCCAAATTCTGGCCAGACTTAAAAAATTCCCCACTCCAAAAGACGAACAAGAAACTAACAGATTGCTCGGTGAAATCACTGATGCCTCAAGAAATCTTCGTTCTACGGGGCGAGCAAACTACAATTTAAATGCCAGACTCACTCACCTCATCCAGCTTCGTAAAGAATTTCAAAACAGCCCAGTGTTCACACACTTCTTAACGTGGAAGAAATTACAAGCACACCTCAGAAACAGAGGCTCATCATACCGCTTCGACGAGATCGAGACATTACTTCAAAACCCGCCGGAAGACGCTCCACCAGATGCAATTTGGGCTTGGTCTTACCTCCAAAGAAATGCCGCTGCTTTCCTGGACACCATTACCATCCACAACAACTGGATCACCGAGAAAAAAAATGGTGAGCAAATCACTGGAGTCTCCGGAGATAGCACTGGCTTAAAACTCGATGATGGATCCGTCGTCCCTTGGTCTGAAATCGAGCCCGAATACTTGTTGGATAAACGAGCCAATGAAGAAAGTCAGGCAATTGCCTTCGCCTGGTTAGTCGGATTAAATGAGCGGGCCGAAGAGATGGCCGAAGATTTGGCAAATCGTAACGAGGAATTTAAGAACACTTGGCAGCGCATCATCATCGCCATATCACAATAGATCGACTCCTCCCGATCGACCTATATTTGATGAGTGAGATCTCCATGAAGATTTTCTTATTCGATGCTCATAGAGCGTAATTTTTGTTCAGTTTTGCGCTGCTCAGACTTGGTCAACACGCCTTGAAGGACTCACAAGCTAAATGCTGTATTTATTTCTCACCAAGTTCATCCGTTTTTTTGCTTTTCTTCTGGTGAAATAGCCATCTTAACGCGTTTTCATCCCGATAGGTTCTATCCCATGAGTTATGCCCAAGACCTTCGTATTCAGTGTATTTCACCTTGCTACCAACCTTCTTAAGTGCTGTCACCATATCTTGTGACCGCTTCGTCTTAACAACATTGTCAGATCCACCGTGAAACACCCATATTGGAACAGTCTTGATTACGCTCGCCAGCTCGGCATCACCACCCCCGCAAACGGGCATGGCTGCTGCAAAGATTTTTGGCATTCGCTGAACAATATCCCATGTTCCAAATCCGCCCATGGAAAGACCAGTGACATAGATTCGCTTCTTATCCACGGGCAGCGTCTTGATGGACTCATTCACCAATTCGATCGTGAGTTGCATTGTATCTGATGGCTCGATTGGCATCCTATGTGAAAGATCGCCCCACGGTGTATTGACCCATTGCTCGCCGGCAAGACACTGGGGTGCAATTATGATCGAGGGAATATTCTTCTTCTTTGAATAGGCCAAAAGGTCCTTAACCCCGTGGATCAACTGCTTCTTGTTATCACTCCCTCTTTCGCCAGCGCCATGAAAAAACAGAACGAAAGGATACTCTTTTTTAGGATCAAAATTTTCAGGGAGATGTATCCTGTAGTTCAAGAGTTTCCCTTTGTCGGATTTGAAAATCTTCGCATCAAAGGGAGTCGCTGCCTCCAATGAAATGGTGAAACAAAGGGTTAAGGATGTCAAAACGACACGAAATAATCGGCGGTGTTTCATATTTAAGTCTTTCCTTCTCTGGCGAATGTCAAGCACCTGCCACAAGCTAGCAGCCGCACCGTTTCGATTTCAAGATCGAGATTGTGATTAATATAACTATTCAGAACCGCAGAGACCAGCCTATTGGCAAGACCCGCTCGTTCATACCTCTAGGTAAAGATAGAATACATCAAAGGTACGCCAACTCGTATATAAAGGACTAATTTAAAAAGCTCAAGACCGTCTCCCTCCCTCCCAGTTGTGTTTGGGATAACGACCCGCGAGATCTTTTTTCATCTGTGCGAATCCCTTCTCCCAAAAACCAGGTAGATCGCTTGTCACCTGCCACGGCCTCTGGTTAGGTGCTAGGATCTTCGCCACCAGCGGATGGCCGTTGGCAATCGTCGGAGTCTCCTTCACCCCATAAAGTCGTTGGACTTTCTCTTCAAACCACGGGTCATTACCAGCGGTGTAAAGCACCCTCGTATTCACTCCATTTTCCAAAGTAATTTTCTCAGGCGCAAATGAATCCATGGCCTGGCGCTGCGGGACTGATAGCCAATCATGCAGAACCCGCCACGGGTCACGATCCTTGACCTCCTTGAAAGTCGTTGCCCCGGCGCAAATCTGCGCGATTGCCATCTCACGATCCCCAGCATCAAACCCCGGAAACTCCAATTCTGGCATGGCCTTGCTCAAAAAAGCCAATCGCGCAATCCAGCGCTCAACCTTGGCATCCCACTTTTTTAACACTAAATCGCCCGCGATTACCCGCCCCGCCAGAAGCTCGCCCGCGAGATTAGGGTCCACTTCCCCTCCTCGCTTCTCCTCCAGAACCAAACCACGAAAGATCCGTTGCTTGACCGCCACCACCCGCCGTGAGATTTCGTCGAAAATAACGTTCTCTGAATCATTAATTTCTTCAGCCGGAATCCAATCTTTCGAAATCTCAACACATCGTGACAAGATCACCGAACGCTCTCGCCCTTCCACTTCGATCATGTCAGCGGCCAAAAACAAAGCCGTATTTCGCACTACCGATTTAGGATGCAACTTACCTTTACGACCGCCCACCACATGACACACCGCGCTTCCTTGATCTCGTCTCACCGCCAATCGATCACCAAACGCTATCAACATCGCTCTAGCACAAGCATCGCCACGCTGACGGAAATCCGGTTCTTTTATTCGTCCACCCCGCTTTTTAAGCAAGCGGCCCAGTTGCTGAAAATTCTTCCACGTTTCCCGCGCCCCTCTCGCAAGCACCCCAAGCCCGTCGCATTCGCGCGGCCGAAAATCCAAGTTCTTCGCCGCCATCATCGCCAACCATTCCGCTCCAAAATCATTTCCCCAACCAGGCTCTCCTTCCAGGAACTCGGCCCACTTTTGCCCACGCCCAGCCCTCTTAAAAACCCCCTCTCCTTGCACCGCAGCCGCAACAAATAAGACCTCCCCCAGACAATCTCCGCCCTGAAGCACAAGAGCCGCTAGACGTGGATGCAGAGGCAGCGCCGCCATCTTTTTTCCCACCTCCATTAACCGGCCTCCCGAATCCAAGGCACCAAGCGAGGTCAGAAGCTTTTCCGCATCAAGCCGGCGCTCATTCTCAGGTTGATCCAACCAACGAAAGCCCGTGATTTTATTAACACCCAACCGTTTTAAGAAGAGAATCGCCTCAGCCAAATCCACCCTACGAACTTCCGGCGTTTCAAATTCTTTCCGATTACGGTGATCACTTTTACTCCACAAACGTACACAGCGACCCGGCCCAGTGCGGCCCGCACGGCCCGCCCGTTGATCAGCCGCCGCTCTCGAGATCTTGACCACACCCAGCGAATCAAATCCACGTGCGACATCGTAACTCGATTGACGAACCAAGCCGGAATCAACCACCACCTTGACGCCCTCAATCGTCACTGAAGTCTCAGCTACATTGGTCGCTAAAATGATGCGCTTGGAATCATCCATTTTCAGGGCCGACCGCTGCGCTGTCGGACTGAGAGCCGAGTACAGTGGACAGACCTCCCACCCTTTGAGCACCGCTACATTTTCCAGCAGGCTTTGTGATTTTTGGATCTCATACATTCCCGGCAGGAATACAAGAATACGATCGCCCGCGATCAACTCACGCGCCTCCGCTTTCACTGCCGCTGCCACTCGGTCCCAAACTTCCTCGTGCCGATTAAGCCCCCGTCGCCCTACTTGCGCCTCTCCCCGGTGACATATCTCAACTGGGAACATCCGCCCGCCAGCTTCCACCAATCTGCAAGGTTCCAAATAATCTTTTAACCCACCCGTTTCAAGCGTCGCAGACATCACCACCACCCGCAGATCTGGGCGAACGCTTTCCTGAAGATCAAGCACACGTGCAAGCGAAAGATCAGAAGACAATCTCCGCTCATGAAATTCATCAAAAACAACCGCTCCGACTCCTGAAAGTTCAGGATCATCAAGCAACATTCGCTGCAAAACTCCATCGGTTACGAAGAGAATCTCGGTCTCCGGCCCCGATTGGTTATCAAAGCGAACCGCATAGCCCACTCCTTTTCCCAGTAAAGTCCCCATTTGTTTGGCCACAAATTCTGCCAACAACCTTGCCGCCATCCGCCGGGGCTGGACTACCACAACCTGACCCTCGCACTCACCTCGAACCATTCCTGGGACAGCGGTCGATTTTCCTGACCCTGTCGGGGCTTTGAGTAAAAGTCGGCCCTGATCGACCGCCACCGAAGCGCGAATCTCCTTCTCGACCTCATTTACCGGCAACCTCACCCCACAAGAGAAACACCCGCAGCTCGCATTCGCACGTCAGATTTTTTGAAATGTCGAGGCAACATCTCGCGTTTCATCTCTTGCCTATCCAGCTAATCCCCCATACTCTTTGCATATGAACTCGACAGTCGCTTTTCTCGGAACTCTCGGCACACAGGAGATGATCCTCATTTTCCTCATTCTTCTTTTACTCTTCGGAGCTAAGAAGCTTCCACAACTCGCCCGGGGAATTGGTAAGAGTGTCGGTGAATTCCGAAAAGCCCGCGAAGAGTTTGAAGATGAAATCAGAAAAGGAGGCGAAGAGCTTGATAACGAAGCTGAGAAATCAGACGACGACAAGGTCACCAAAGCTCCTGGTGCTGAACCAAGGACTGAATCATGAAACGACTTGATAAGATTATTTTCCAAAACGCTCCGCGAATCCTTCTCGGGGCGTTTTTTCTTTGTAGTTCCTGCGAAGAGAAGGCCACACCCAAAGAGCCTTCTGCCAAGAATTCCGAACCAGTTGAGAACCCCATTCCGGTGAATGGCACGGGGTCTGTCATTCAAAAAACACCCGCCACACCTGCAGGAACAAAAGATACAGCCTCTGAGACTGGGGAAGGGATTCGTTTCATGGCCTATAATATAGAAAACTATTTGACCATGAGCCGCTACGTGAAGGGCGGAGGCAAGGTCAGTTCTCCAAAGGACCCAAAAGAAGTCTCGGCCCTGATTAAAATTATCGTGGACGAAAAACCCGATATTCTCGGAATCTGTGAAATTGGAACCGAGGAGGACCTTCAAGACCTACAAACCCGGCTCAAAGCGGCAGGCCTCAATCTGCCCCATTACGTTCATACTGGAGGCATCGACTCCACCCGACGACTCGGAATCCTTTCCGTCTTCCCTATCGCCGGCAATCACTCCAAGCAGGAACTGGTTTATGAAATAAATGGCCACGAACGAATGATGGGACGTGGCATTCTAGACGTTACGATTGATCTACCTGGAGGCACGACCCACTTCATCGGCCTTCACTTGAAATCAAAACGGGAGCTTGAGGACTTTGATCAAGCTGAGATACGTCTCAACGAAGCCCGCCTCGCTCGCGAACATTGCGATGCTATTTTTGCTGACGATGCGAACGCACGGATCGTCCTTTATGGAGATATGAACGATACCCGTAAGACCCCCCCTCTCCAAATGCTCATGGGGAAATATAAAAGCGATACTTACATGGGAGACGTTTTTGCAAAAGACTCACGGGAGCACCTTTGGACACACTTTTGGTCGTACCAACAACAATATGCCCGCTTCGACTGGGTGATGATCTCGCCTGCGGTTTATCCAAATGTGGATAAGAAAAACTCCTATATCGCCGATCCCAAGATTTGGAATGACGCTTCTGACCACCGCGCAGTTGTCGTCACCTTGAAAAAGTAGTTCATGCCCCTCTCTTTCTCTTGAAACAACGGCGTGGAGATTGACTAGTTCTATTTTCCGCCAATCCAAGCAATCGCCCCTGGCACGATTCTTCGCCAGCCAAGAGCCCTTACAAGACCTGCCATCACCTCACCTTCTGAGCGGCGAGCCACCAAAGCGGTCTCTTCCAACATGTCAGCAACAGTTCCTGCGGCTGCTCTCTCAACTGGCAAGGTGAACCAAAGAAACGCAGTCGCAAACCCAAGAGATGCCGCGACGATTCCCAAGCACAAGGTTGGAGACAGTCGGCCTATCACCATCGCAAAAGCCATCACAATCATCGTGAACGCCGGCATTGCCGACCCAAATTTCACGGCCCACTTTCGCCAGTTTACGACCTTTTCTTGTCGACGGGCCATTAGGACAAGGCCGGCCAAAATACCAGCTTCGGCGACATCACGAGCTTTTCTGGACTGTGAAAGCGATGGCGAAACAACTAAACGAGTGGGCCCCAAAACAATAAAAAGACGCTTTTTGACCTGAATCTCGACATCTCCGGCCCTTCCCTTTTTTAGAATCCGCTCAATCATCTCATGACCGGAGATCGACACTTCAGCCCCTCCCTCTTTCCGAACGATCCTGTCGCTCAGAAATTTCCTGGCTACAAATGAAACAAAAACGGGGATCAGCCCCATGAGAAGAAGAAGTTTAGCCATTTCGTGTGAGTAGATACCTTCACCTTATATTTGCGAATTTTGAATTTCATTTTTCACCTTTTCCTCCAGACTCCGCCCTCATTCCTAAAAACACTAAGTTATGGCAGAAGATACAGAAGGACCAGAGACCGAAGTCGCACCCCCCTCATCCTCAAACCAAAATACCGTAATGGGGATTGTAATGGGCGCAGCCGTCTTATTTCTCCTCGTTTTGGTGATCACCAAAAAATTTAATACTAGTGGAAATAACGTGACAGATCCTGCAGTTGCCGAACTCCGCAAAGAACTCGATGCCCAAAAGAAAAAAAGCGATCAGCTACGCTTCGCCGGAGTCTCAGGAGACCCACAGGCTCTCGTTTTTCAAATCAAAAGTGATACCGACTCCCTAGCTCGCCTGGTGAACTCGAGTGCCAGTGATGCAGCAGCTCTCCGCGCAGCCCAAGCTGATGCTTCGGTTCTTGCTGCTACGAATGCTGAGCTTCGTATCGAAAGGGATCAATACCGCATCAATGCTAATCGCGCAGTGGAACTTCAGAATCAACTTGAACTGGCCCGTCAAGAATCCACCGGAATGATTAGCAAAAGTGAATATGACCAACTTAGGACCAAGCTAGAGGCCACAATGGCCGAAAACAAGAATCTGCATAATCAGATATCTGAAATGCAAAATGGCAAATAAGGAACCACGCATTCCTCCAGCAGAAAATAGCCTGAAAAGCAAAAACCGCGCAGTCGAACCTGTCCCCCCAGAAAAGGCTCACGCTAGAATCGCTCAGACAAATTTAATCTAGTCCCTTCAAGCTTCAAAATTTAAGCCTGACCAAGAGGTTTGACTCATAGAGGTCATCATTTTCTGAAAAAAAGCCGTCCGAGTGCAAGAGATCGCACACGAACGGCTTGGCTATTTCAAGGCGTTTCCCAAACGCTATTTTTCAATAACGACGGGACCTTCCGGAATAACAAGAAGCTCTGTTTCAGTTGAACAGCAGCTAGCCAATCCGAGAACAATGAATCCCAGTGCGAGGGTAGTTATCAGTTTTTTCATAAGAGTTGTTTTTAGTCACGCGCCCGAATCATGGGAGCCTCTGCAAATGGTCGTGCTCCTTGCCGCGCCCGAATTTCAGTCCCAGGCTCTTTTCCTTTTTCCGTGAAAAGCGCTAAACCAACAACCCCAACATTGCGAGTTCGTCCATGACGACGATTAGCATAAGATGAATTCACTGATGAGAAGCGGAAAGTAGCCACTTTTTCATGGCTGATTCGAAAACCTTTCACGTCAAGAATTTCACCAGCGCCAATGATGTAACCACGTTTTTTTGTTGATCCAGCCTTCCCGTCAATAACGTCAAGACCATCGACCGTAAGAACGACTTCCAAGCGAGCATCACTGAGATTTTTAACCCTAAGTCTATAGTCTCGACCCTTCTTTCCGATGACAAAACGGGACCCACGCCACCAATAATTATCCAGCATCGACCACCCGCTATGTAATCCCCATTCCAGCATCCCTCCGGCCGTCTTTTGCAACCCACCTCCGCTCGTCCGTCGATCCACCCCCATTTCACGAGCACCATCGCTATCATTATAGCGAATCAAAGAAACATATTTCGGCTTAGCCATTGCTCTCTTAAAATCTGTGTAACCAATCGATGATTCAATTTCTTTTCCCCAACCCGTCGCAATCCCAGTGCGCTCTTTGTTGTTACTAGTCTCCTCCGAAGAAACACCAGTCGTAAGTGGAGAATAAGCTGGTGAGACATTCTCAGCTGCAGGCAAAGGAAGGTCAGCGTTTGGCATTTCAGTTGAAACAGAACAACTCGAAAGAAACCCCATCAACAATAGCGCGGAGGAGATAACACGGACAGCGACTTTCAACTTCATTGCGGTGCTAGAAAAACAGCAAAACGGCTGCCCGTCAACTTAAATGCAGTTTTTTTAACATTTTTATTTCCTAGTAAACAAAGAAAAAAGCCTCCCGAACAGAAAATCAGAAACCACCGCAACCCCGAATTTTTAAAGATGTGATCTCTCCCCGAGATTTTAAGTTTCTCTGGGCTTACCGGAGCAGATTCCAAGCACAAACCAGTGCTTTCACCCCAGCCATTTCAATGGATGGATCACAACCTACTCCCCAGAGAATGGTGCCATCATCCTTACGAAGTTGCACATACGCTGCTGCATCAGAGCTCGAGCCTCCTCTTACCGCATGAGAACGATAATCGGTCAACGTGAAATCTTTAAGTCCAGTTTCTTCAAACCCTTGTACAAAAGCATTGATGGGACCATTTCCAACACCCTCTACGATCTTACTCTCGCCATCAATTTCAATGACCGCCTTACAGGCCAATTCACCACGCTCAGCACTATGATAATCCAATTCATAATCCTTCAGCATTAAATGGGAATTCACATTTACAAACTCAGTAAAAAAGAGATCTCCTACCTCTTTAGCAGAGAGCTCCTCACCTCTCTGATCCGCAAGATCATAAATCCGCTTACCGACCTGAGGATGCATCGTCTTTGGAAGATCATACCCATGCTCCTGATCAAGAATATAGGCTACTCCACCTTTTCCAGACTGAGAATTAATTCTTACGATTGCCTCATAACTCCTCCCAATATCATGCGGATCGATCGTCAAATAGGGGACACCCCATTTTTCGTCCCCATCTTTTTCACGCCGATCTAAGCCTTTCTTAATAGCATCCTGATGACTGCCCGAAAAGGCGGTGAAAACCAACTCCCCCGCATAAGGCTGCCGATCAGGAACAGTCATTCGAGTAGTCCGCTCGTAGACTTCACGGAGGCTCGAAAGATTTGAGAAGTCCAATCCAGTCTCGATTCCATGGCTGTTCATATTCAAGGCCACGATCACGATATCAAGATTACCAGTTCTCTCACCATTCCCAAAAAGTGTCCCTTCGACTCGATCTGCTCCAGCCATCAGGCCAAGCTCGGTCGAGGCCACACCTGTGCCTCGATCGTTATGAGTATGGAGAGAAATAATCACCGACTCACGTTTTGAAACCTTGCGGCACATCCACTCAATCTGGTCAGCATGGACATTCGGAGTTGCCCATTCAACCGTCGCCGGGAGGTTTAAGATAAGTTTCTTTTCCGTAGTTGGCTGCCAGACTTCGATCACTGCTTCACAGCACTCAAGCGCGAAATCGAGTTCGGTGTCAGAAAAGCTTTCTGGCGAATATTGCAGAACAATCTCAGTAGTAGGAAGGGTCGGCACGAGTTCTTTAACCACTTCTGCTCCAGTAACGGCGATCGCTTTAATATCTTCTCGCGAAGCATCACCAAAAGTAACTCGACGCTGGAGAGTGCTCGTAGAATTATAAATGTGGACTATAACACGACGAGCTCCCTTGATGGCTTCGAAAGTCCGCTCGATTAAATGTCGACGAGTTTGCACTAAAACCTGGACCGTCACATCCTCCGGGATTCGATCTTCTTCGATCAATCGGCGCATGAAGCAAAACTCAGTATCACTTGCTGACGGGAACCCGATCTCGATTTCCTTGAACCCCACCTTCACGAGGAGATCAAACATCTCCAGCTTCTCCTCCACACTCATAGGGATGGGAAGAGCCTGATTCCCGTCGCGCAAGTCGACGGAACACCAGGTTGGTGCCTCGGTAATAAGACGATCAGGCCAGGTCCGGTCGGCAAGGGCCACTGCCGGGAACGGACGATATTTGCTAATGGATTCAGATTTCATTTTCTCGTTGTTAAATCAACAAGGAAACGCACGGACTCCGCTAGGAGGAAAATGTCTGCCCTTGGAAAGTCCGATCAATTGACGGGTGATGGAAAATGGCCCAAAGAAAAACAGCGACTTCAGACTCAATTTAGAGTCCAAGTCGCATTCCTAAAAAAAGAGCCGGGGTGAGCTTCACGGCTCTAGAAAAACTTAGCGGATCGATTTTGTCACCACTAAAAGTCGACTCCAAAGGTCTTAATTTGGCCTACCTGTTAAGTTGATCATCAAATTTCAACAGCCCGATTCCCAATCGCAAATCATCATTTTCGTTCATTCGCTCCTACGCCCAGATCACACGTCTCGGCTTTTGGGAAGCCTTTCACCAAGGTCCAATAACAAACCACCTCCCAAAAATTTCTCTTTGATCTACAAATTTCTTCCCATTCCCTCGCGCCCCTTCCATCTTCGCCGCACATGGCAATATCCAGACAACTTCACTCGGTCATCGACGCCTTCGGCAAACAGGGGTGGCATTGTGAACAGATCGAAAACCGCGAGGTCGTCACATCAGCATTTGAGGCCCATCACACTCATATTCATCTCCACGCCCAGGCCTTCCCAAACCTGAATTCCCTCGCCGTTGTAGCCGAATCCCCCATGACATTCGATGAGGAGCGGATGCTACTAGCACTAGAGCTTATCATGAGGGCTAACAAGCAATTGACTCTCGGTAACTTCGAATACGATTTCGATCGAAATCTTGTCGTCTTTCGCATCACCAATCTTTTTGACAAAGAAGTCTACGATGCGGATATTATTTCATCGATGGTTCATTGCACGATCGCCGAACTTGACCGCATTATTCCACTGGTAGGAGTCATAAACCGAACCTCCAATGATCTTCTCGACGACCTCTCCATTCCACTTCTTCTCGAGCGGGAAGACCTCTTACCTCCTGTTCCAGAAGGGGCCGAAGGAGAGGAAGAGGAACTTTAGCCGCCCTTTTCCCCACAACTCGGAGACTGAAAAACCCGCGAGTCACTAAATTCATCAAGTCCGTGGCTTGACGGAACCCATTTCACGTCCTAAGTCCAATTCACGGATCAAAAGATCCAACCCACTACCATGTCTGTCTTGATTGGAAAAAAAGCCCCGACCTTCACCGCGAAAGCCGTGCAAGGTGATAACATCATCGATTCCTTCTCTTTGGAACAATATCTAGGTGAAAAGTATGTCGTCTTATTCTTCTACCCAAAGGATTTCACTTTCGTCTGCCCTACCGAGCTCCACCGCTTTCAGGAAGAGATCGCCGAATTCGAGACCCGGAACGTTGCTGTTGTTGGCTGCTCAACTGATTCCGAATTCTCCCACTGGGCCTGGCTCAATACCCCCAAGAATAAGGGTGGCATTCAGGGAGTCACCTACCCACTTGTTGCTGATATCAACAAGACGATATCCGAAGCTTACGATGTCCTTGCAGGCGAAGAAATGATCGATGAAGAAGGTAATATCGCCGTCGAAGGTGAACTCGTAGCCTACCGCGGACTTTTCCTCATAGATCTGGACGGGAAAGTTCGCCACCAAGTCGTCAACGATATGCCCCTTGGTCGTTCTATCGCGGAATGCCTTCGGACCATTGATGCTTTACAGCACTTTGAAGAACACGGCGAGGTTTGCCCCATGGATTGGCAAAAAGGTGAGGAAGCAATGACCGCAGACCATCAGGGTGTTTCCGACTACCTTGGAAGCAAGTAATCTTAATCTTATCTCAGATCCGGCCTATCCCAAGGGATGAGGCCGGATTTTTTTTGGCATCAAAGCTTGGGAATTAGATTTTATTTTTTGACGCTTAACCCTCGAATTCTAGGGATTCAATTGATCTCCATCGATTAGTTAATGACCGGAAGAGAAGTCATCAAAATCCACAGATAAGATTTTGCCCTTCCATTCAATCAGCCCTATGTACCTACCCATGACTTTAAAAAACAAAGCCGCCGCCCAAAGAACAGCACCATGGGCTAAGCCAATGCCTAAAAAGCAATTTGACTTTATGCGTGAAATTCTTGCCGCTCCCAGTCCCATTGGACTTGAGGGAGCAATGAGCTATGGCGTAATAAAACCGACCTTCGATAAAATCAAACCGAAGTCCTGGGCAGTCCAACAATTCAAAGGGAATGCTGGTATCGTTCTAGATACTCACCCAGGCGATGATGAAAAACCATCAGTCATGTTTATCGGGCACGCCGACAAGATCCGCCTTCAGGTCCGCAGCATCGGCAGCGACGGAAAAATATGGGTGAACAGTGACTCGTTTCTCCCCTGCACGCTCATTGGCCACGAAGTAAAACTTTTCTCTCAAAAGCCAAAGAAACCTGGCCAATATCGCGTCATCGAAGGAGGCACAATCGAGGCTCTAGGCGCCATCCACTTCTCCGAACCCGCTCAACGAACTGGAGACAAAGGAATTAAGGGAGACATGCTTTTTCTCGAACTCCAACTGCATGGCGAAAAATGTAAGGAGCGCGTCGAAGCTCTCGGAATCCGTCCTGGCGACCCCATCATTTTGAATCGCCCTATCCGCAAGGGCTTCACCGAGGATACTTTTTACGGTGCTTACCTAGACAACGGACTCGGCTGCTTCATGGTTGCAGAGCTTGCAAAGCTTCTTGCCAAAAAACCTCTCAAAAACATTCGAGTTCTTCACACCATCGCCACGCACGAAGAAATCGGACGCATGGGAGCCGCTGCCATTGCCGGGGAAATGAAGCCAGATATCCTTATCGGAGCCGACGTCAATCACGACTATGACGCGGCACCCGGCCTTTCGACAAAGCGAATGAACAATCTCAGTATGGGAAAAGGATTCAGCCTCACCAACGGCTCCATCACTAGTGCCTATATCAACAGCATTATTGAAAAGGCCTGCCGAAAAGCAACCATCCCCTATCAGATTGACTTCGCTGGTCGCGACACAGGGACCGACGCCATGGCTGCTTCCCTTGCTGGAGTTGACAGTGCTGCTACCTCTATCGGATTCCCAATTCGTAATATGCACACGATTTCCGAAACCGGCCATACTCTTGACGTCCTCGCCGCCGTTCACGGGATGGAAGCCACACTACGTGAAATGGATAAAATGAACCGAGGCAAAGGGCTCAACCGGAAAGATCTTCTCAACGAACACCCTCGTCTCGACGAAGCGAAAGAAGCTTAATATTTTGACTCCGTGAAACACCTATCAAAGTTCGGTTAACTAGCTTTTATGGTTTAAGAATCAGATTCCATAGCCGACAGCCAATCTCCTGAATGGACGACTTCGTAATCTTCGATTCCTTTCAACCATTCATAAATCCAAACTTTTGTAGGCCTCTGGTTTAACAAAACGTCAGTTCGGATTCGGTGATACTCCTCTTCCACCTCATTTTGAGAACCCATCCCCTCAAATTTATCGAGTTGTTTGAGTAACTCCGGCCCAATTTCGTAAACCTCGCCCTTCACTCGGGTGTCTCCTTTCAAAACTAGCCCCGGATACCAGTCAATCTTTACCAGCGTTCCTGGCACTTCGACCGATCCCAAACAGCGGGCGCCCTCCATCCGCCAGTCGTTCGAAGCTCCTTTCCGCAGGGCTCCATAAACGAAAAGCAGATCACTCATCACTCGAATCGAGAATCCGAGACATCTCTACCTTCAGCTCATCTAGCCCCTCACCTTCCATTGCTGAAATCGGAACGATTGGAATCTTAGGAAACCGATTCTTAAAGATCCCAAGGTTCTCTTCGGCACCCTCAAGATCCATCTTGTTGGCAACAACCATCCATGGGAATTTTGCTAGATCTTCGTCGTACAGTTTGATCTCGGTTCGCAAGGTTTGGATATCCTCGATCGGATCACGGAGCTCGCTTCCCGGAATATCGACCACAAAAAGCAACACCCGACAGCGAGTAATGTGGCGCAAAAATTCATGACCAAGTCCACGATTATCATGGGCCCCCTCAATCAACCCTGGAATATCAGCAACCGTACATCGCTTCTGACCATCGAGAGTCACGACACCGATTTGGGGAGTTAATGTCGTGAATGGATACGATGCAACCTTAGGCTGTTTCGCTGAAATCTTTCCCAGGAGAGTCGATTTTCCAGCGTTTGGAAATCCAACCAAACCAACATCTGCGATTCTCCGAAGTTCGAAGTAAAAGACTCCCTGATCTCCTTCGGTTCCGAGCTCTCGCTCCTGTGGGACCTGATTCGTAGCGCTCCTAAAATGAAAGTTTCCTCGTCCGCCCTTCCCCGGCTCCAGCAAAACAAACTCCTGCCCTTCCTCAGTCAAATCGCATACCGGAACAAGATCAACCCCTTCCTCGCTCCGCTCCATCTCAACCGCTTCCTGAACATCAAAGGCTGGGCTACGATAAATAACCGTTCCAGGAGGAACCCGCCCAATCTTAGTTTTCCCGTCTCGTCCATGCCGCTTCCAACTTTGCCCATGGGCTCCATCTTCTGCATACAGCTTCGGGTCGTAATGGAAATTACGAAGATTGTCGGTGTTCCCATCGACTATCAACTTCACTTTACCACCATTCCCTCCATCACCACCATCGGGGCCTCCTCGGGGGACAAATTTTTCTTTACGAAAACTTACCGCTCCGTGTCCACCATTCCCGGCACGACAGTGAACGCGGATATGGTCGACAAATGACTTATCTCTTTTCATGCGGTAATCTTTCCAAAGGTATTCATCAAGGAAACCTCAAGTGCGAGCGCTTCCACGACATTTGTTTCCAATAAGCGTCGCAGCTCTTCCATGGCCGCAACCCGTCGCAAAAGCACGTCTAAATCTTCATCCTCCACCGCTTTTTTCATCACCTCTTCATGCTCAGGAAACTCCAGACCTTCGCCACCGGCCTTCAAACGGAGTAAATCACCAACCCAAGCATGGATAGTCTCAATCATCAGAGCCCGCTCTCCCAAGTAATCTGCAGAAGCTTGCGCTAAATACATTTTTTCCCGATCGTCTATCCACTTCGAATCAACAATCTTTTGATACTTCACCTTGTCTTCCTTCAACAAGGCGGCATATCCCCTTTCGATTTCAACCTTGCGGTCGCGGAGCAGATTTTCGAGCCCTGCTTTGACGGCTAAGCCTGTTTCTAATTCACCAATCCCGTCCCGGGTAACACTTTCCAGAAGCGGCAAGATCTGCTCTACCTGCTCCGGCCTTTCGGCCCCCGGTGTCGCCGCCAATGCAATATGAACACAACGCGACCAAATAGTGGCAAGTAACTTCTCGGGTTCGCTTGAGAGTAAAAGTAGAATACTTTCGCGAGGAGGTTCTTCTAAGGTCTTTAAAAAAGCATTGGCTGCTGAGTCGCCCATCCTATCGGCGTCTACAATCACCCCAATCTTCCATGTCCCCTCAGGGGATGATTGGTTCATCATCTTTTCAAGAGCACGAATATCATCCACCGCAATCTTTCGGGACTTGGACCGAGGACGGACCACGCGGATATATTCTCCTTCTTGTTCAGCAAGTAGAGGAGCCTCAACCTCAACAGGATCTCCCCAAAGATCATCTCCCTCATCCTGCTTACCATTGAGAAGGTGCGCCATCTTTGCGGCCAAATCTTCCTTCCCGCCGCCCTTAGCGCCTGTCACCAAAAAAGCATGCGCAAGTCGTCCACGCTCGTGAGCCACCGAAATAAGGTCAAATGCTTTGGCCACCGTGAATGCCATATCGCAAAACTACCCGTCTCCCGTGCAACGGGCAAGATTATGTCGACATCGAAATCTCGGTGCATTCTGTCCTTAATCTGTCACCCTATCGATATGTCGAAACTCGTTTCACTTCTTACCATCACCCTATTTCTGCAAGCTCAAGCCTATCGAGACCCCATCAGGCTCACCCATGGCCCGATGCTGGGGAAACCAACCAGTAGCTCAGTCGCCGTTTGGGGCCGGACTTCTGAACCCGGCGAGTTTATTGTAAAATTTGGAACGGAGCCGTCTCAATTGGCTCATTCTACCCTTCCCGCAAAAACCGAGATCGATCGAGACAACACTGGCGTTGCTAATTTGATAGGTCTCAAAGGAGATACCCGCTACCACTACCAGATTTTCGTAAAAGACAATCCTCACGGCCTTCCTGGGACTTTCTTAACCTTGCCCTCGGCGGAAGAAAGCCGAAACCCCAAACATAATCCAAAAGGCCTCTTCAACTTCCGATTTGAAGTCGGATCCTGTGCAAACCAAAACCCGCTTCACGGAATCGGCCACCGCTCACCAGTCTACGAAAACCTCAATCAAGACTGGGCTGATAAAACTCACTTCCACATTATGAATGGTGACTGGCTTTACGAGGAGCTCCGCACATACCCATCCGAGGCGTGGCGCCTCATTCAAGGACAAGATGCCCTGCCACCCACCGTGAAAACTATGCCCTCAATCGTCGGGGTCTGGGAAAACTACAAACTCTACCTCAGTCGGGGAAATGAACTAGCTCAGTGGCATCGTAACGTTCCCAGCTATTTCACCTTCGATGATCACGAGCTCGTAAACGATATTTGGGGCTCAGCCGAAATTGGCAAACGTCACCGCCGAACCGTATTTCGCGATATCGGAACCCGGGCTTGGTTCGACTACCTTGGCTGGGCCAACCCCGTAGAACATTCCCGCAGGGTCCACGCTGCCCGTGGAAAAATGACCGCGGGCAGTAAGCTCCTCGTCGATTCTTCCACCGATTTCACGAAACTCCCAATTGATAGGATGGGGACGCTTCACGTTCACTGGGGCACTCCCGAAGCTGGTGTCAACAACCTTAAGTTTGACAACGACGATGGGCATAAGAATTCCTATGTTTACCAAATAACCAAAGTCATCGACGCCCACACCCTGGAGCTCCACATGCCAGCAAAGGTAAGCGATGAAGTCACTTACTCAATCGGACGAAGTTCCTTTGGGAAATTTCGCGTCGCCAATTGCGAATTCTTTCTCCTCGACACCCGGGGCTCAAGAGACATGCACGACGTAGCAAATCGCGGTAAGGAAGGAGTCTCCATGCTTGGAAAGACACAACGCGAGTGGCTACTCAAATCGATGAAGGAAAGTGATGCTGATTTCTTTTTCCTCACCTCCACTGTCCCCTTTATGATTCCTCACAGTGGCGCGGGTGGCTTTGAAGCCGCTAAAAACAAAGAAGAAGCGTGGACTGGCTTTCTGGATGAACGCGAACAATTGATTAACGAGTGGGACAAGCTCGGGAAAAAAGTTTTTGTTATGACCGGAGACCTCCACAATAGCTTCGCCATCAAAATTACTGACAATGTATGGGAGTTCTGTTGTGGCCCGCACAATAGTGTGAATCACGTCCCCAAGAATGACGAAATGAATCGGCCCGCTACTGGCATCTTCGACTGGGGTCCGCGCAAATGCGACATCCGCTGGAGCTCTTACATCCTTCCCGACCTCGAAAGACTCCAGCGGCTTTACCCCTACTTCTGTGTCGTCCAAGTGAACAATGTCTTTAATATGCCTCAAAAACTGGGAAATAAACGCTTGGTCGCCTACCCCCACCCACAAATAATTTTTCAATATTATAATGGCAGAACTGGTGAACTCGCTTACGCAGAAGCGATCTCACTGGATCGGTAACACCTACTCCGAAATCGCCTTGAGTCGGAGGTAAGCATCGCCCTTCCCAATCGATAGCGGGTGACGATAGGTAGAAGTCACTGAGCCGTCTTCAGAAATTAACTCGGGAAGCACTAAGACCCCTTCATCGGTCCAACTAGAAAGATCGCCACTCACTTGTGCGGCCACCCTAGCCGCTCTCTCTCCGGGGGCCCGAGTAATGGTCACGGTCAGGTAGCTCTCACCATCGATCTCCCTGATTTCACTGGCTAGCTTCCCAGGCGAGCTGGCTGAATCACGAGGAAGTGAACCTAAGGCAAACTCAAAGAAATTACTCCAGCCATCACCGTCAGGGTCGGAATTCTCACTAGAAATTGTAGAATTCAGCAAATCTGCCCCCGAAAAGACAGCGGCCTGCCATGAAGAAAAATCCAGCCGCCCACCGGGAGAGCCACCTTGAGAACCCGAAATCTTCCAGTTAGCGGGTTCACCATGATCGCCCGCTCGATCAATGATCTGAATGGAATATCCATCGAGATTAGAAAGATCAGGCCACGGCGAAGAATTATTATAGGAAAACTCATGAATGACAGAATCCTCCTGCCCAATTATCCTCAGCTGTTCTCCACCATTCGAAAGCTGGCCCGAATATTCACCGGCAATCAGTCCATCAAAATCAGTTCCGAAACGGATACGGAAGGCGTCGATGCTCTTAACCAGAAGAAGTTTCTCTCCCGGGCCAAGAACACGAATAAGGGACTCAGAAAAATCAAAAATAATACCATCAGTGAGGCGGACCGAACTCAGATCAATATTTTCCTGTGAGAAATTCACCAAGCGAATGAACTCAAAAAAATCACCATCATCAAAACCAGCATTAGCCTCGGCCTGATTTGCTCCGACCGGATTATAAAGCATCTCAGAAACTGCTAAATTCTGAGAGGTCGCTGGCACCGAATCGACTGTAAAGCGAGATGAAGTGACCGCGCTCCATTTACCATTTTTAAAACTACGAGCCTTCACCGTAATTGGCTCATTCACGAAAAATGGCAGATTCCCATTGGCAGCGCGCTCACCTCTCAACCCAATATCCAAGGCCATGTCACTATTGCCTGGGGAATTATGGAGTTCGATCACGATTATATTTGAGCCGCTCACTAGAAGATTTGGGTCAATCGGATAGGCTCGATAATCAGCCTCATTCCCATCATCCGTATCAGACGTCGGGACGGTCGAATAATCCGTTTGAGTGGGCAAATTAGATCCACGAAAGGCCTCTATACCGTTCACAAAAATCACGATTCCCCCGTCAACTAGAAGGTTCGCCGAAAGAGAAAGGTATGCCGCAGGATCATCAATTTTAAAAGCTTTACGGAAATAGCTGGTCGGTTGCCGTGGACGCGCACTATTCACCTCAGTTTCAATTTTAATCGTCACACCACCACTTGAAATCCCGCCATATCCGAGAGGAGCCGCACCACTTTGCCATTCACTATCATCGTAGTTTAACAAGCGCCACTCTGTTCCCAAATTTCCATTTGTGGCGTTGTGTTTCCAAATCGATCCTTCCTCAATCAACACCTCTTCCTGTAGACCCCCAGTTTGCGAGATTGCATTCGGATTGGGAGTGCCTCCTAGCATCCTCGGATCCGATCCATCAGTGGTATAGTAGAGCTTAGTATCGTCATTAGTAATAAGCAGCGGATATCCTTCGGACACTGTTCCTCCAAACTGACTAAAGGTAGGTGGCGCAATTTCAGGCCATAGATTATTATCGCGAAAATCTTGACGCACTGGACCAAAAAGGTATCGACGCCGACCGATCGAAGGATTGATCCACCGAAGAACTTTACCCGTGTCAACAGCCTGATTTTCGATCAAGCGAAGTAGGCTCTCAAATTCACCTTTCAACCCGTCAAAGCGTTTTCGGATATGTGAATTCGACTGATCCCTATCATCCAAAATCCCACCATTAAAAAGGTGCTTCTGAATCTGGTCCGCAAACAATAATCGAAATTCCTCCCATCGATTGAGACCTCGCCATAGATCACGCAGCTCCCCTCGCGTCCCAGTCTGACCATTCTGACCTGTGGAAGTGCCCACGATATAAGTCCGAATCATCTCCTGAGAAACCGGGCGATTCCCGGCATTATTCATAGCGCCTTCGGCATCCCAAACATAAAGCCGATACCGCCCCTCAGATGATCGCTCTTTGGCAGCGACCCAATTATTATGAGGCCAATCCCATGTGGCTCCGTAAATATTAAGAAGGTAGTAATTCGCCATATTTTCGACGTCCGCAACCTCAAGCACCTTTTCCCAGTTCTGGGTAGTTATGGCTGCATTTAAACGACTAATCATATCGTCCCAAGCCGTCTTATCACCTTCCGCAATATTATCATTTCCCTCATACTGAAGAACGTCCCATTGGGCACCGTCATTAGCACTGTGCAATGACCTGAAAAATGGTTCACGGAGGCGCTCTACCATATTGTAATATCCTTTAAGACTGCCATTCACGTAAAGGCTATTGATAACGCCAAGACTCGCACCATTCCCCATATCTGAGCTAAGACGACGAAACAACTCATCGATAATGAAGGGATTACGAATATCATTTTTCCCTGCCCGAATCCGAAATCTTTCATATCCGCTAAAGGTCCGCGCTGGACCGTTCAAAGGAAGACTTACCGATGGGTTCCCATAGTCATCGCGGAAGTATAGGTTGAACGAAGGCTTCTGAACCGCTGAATCAGGCCAAGGTGAAGCTGATGTCTGGGTCAACTGCATCCTAGGGCGAGAATACGAACTAGCGGCAATTCTCAGCCCTACGTCTGATCGGAAACCTGCAGTTCCATCTTGAAAATAATATTCAGCATGAATCGGGCGCTCATAGGCACGCCCGCGATTTATGACATTATTATAATCAGTCTTACCAGAGGGTCGCCATTGCCTATTAGGATATGATCCCCCATTAATCGCCAACACTCCGAATGGATCATAAAGAGCACGCTCAGGATCACCTGCATAAACTAAAGCCGGACCAGTCCGGACCCGTGGATCTTGATTAATCAAGAAGGTATTAGTTTTGATATTTGAAGCGATGAAACCATCGCGAAATGAACGAGCTCGAATGACGTGTCCACGTCGTGAATTGATCGGACTGAGCGAAAGCGGCAGGGTATAGTCACTCCCATTCTCAAGCGTCGGCTCACTCCCATCAGTGGTGTAGCGGATTGTCGCCCCTGGCGTCATCGAGCTAAGCGTCACCGCAAGCGCGCTATCATAAAAACCACCCTTTTGACTGAAATTAGGAGCATCAGCTTTCCCAACAAACTCATCTCCCAAATTTGACTGTCCCGGACTAGGAGTCTGAAAATATCGCCATTGCCCATCTCCCGTTAAACCAAAACTATAATTTAGAAACTGTTTTGGATACTTGGGCAAAATCTCAGAAACTGGATTCCCCCCACTATCATAAAGGCCCAAATACTCACCTCCTGAGGCCAATTTAAAATTCGTGTGCAGAAAATCTCCTCCCACGATCGGAGTATCCGGATCATCCGCCAACACGACTAAATACTCTCCCGCTGGGATTGTCGTCCCCACCGGAAAACTCCACTTAAGTGGCTCCATCAAGTCATCACTTAGACTCCACCCCCCGAGGTCCAATGACTCCTCCCCATTATTATAAAGTTCGATCCAATCCGAAGGATCATCCGGGGAAGTGACAGGGTCAACCAAGCCTGAGCTAGGTTCACGCAACCCAGGAAGATAAGTCACAGAACCACCCGAAGAAAAAAGCTGAGGATCAGCCCCAGAGGGTTCATCGATCCGAAGCGACATCTCAAGACGCATATTACTCGTCAGCGTGTAATTGTTAACCTGCACCGCAATGACATTTTTACCTTTGATCAATAATTCCGAAGCAACCGGCAAAGTAATCGATTCACTATTCGTCCCCAATGTGCTCCCCCGATGAGATAACTGGTCATGGTAAATGTGAGCCTTTGCCGCTCCCATATTCCCTCGAGCTACCTCCACTCCATTGATCCACGCAATAAAACCATCGTTGTAGTTAATTCTTAGAACCATGGGAGCCGACGATGCCGCCTCTGAAGTCGATACTTCAAAATCCTTTCGAACGTAAAATGACGGTGAAATACCTCTCAACTCCGACCCCAGATCCGTGGCAATACTACCAAGCGCATATCCCATTGGCAGCTTACCCGACTGCCATCTTGAGTCATCGAAAGATGCGGACCACCATGCTGGGCCCGATCCTGGATACGCTTGATCATTTTCATCCCATCGTAAATTGCGGGGTGTGTGAGACGTAGAGATCTCGTTGATGACAACGTCACCAAACGCTTGAACTGACAAAATTATCCCTAGAACGATTGCGAGTGTGCGGCTCATACCCACGCAAAATGCCTTAAAATCTGCCGTCTGACAGTACGAAAGATCAAAAGCCCAATGGAATTTGAAGCTATAAAAGAAGCCCGGCTAAAGCTGCGCTCATCAAATTGGCAAGAGTTGCGGCGAAAACTGCTTTCAAACCAAGCTGGGCAATTTCCTTTCTTCGCCCTGGAGCCATTACCCCCAACCCACCCAGTAAGATAGCGATCGAGGAAAGATTAGCGAACCCACATAAGGCAAAGGTCACAATACCTTGAGTTTTCACACTTAATCCTTCCTTTATTTCCGAAAAACTCGCGAAGGCAATGAACTCATTCATCACCAACTTCTGGCCGATGAGACTTCCAGCCTGCTGGATTTCACTACCATTCACTCCGAGCAAATAGGCGACTGGCGCAAAAAACCATCCGAGTAATTTTTCAAGACTGAATTGGGGATCGCCAAACCAACCACCTACTTCTCCAAAAAAGAGATTCGCCAGCGCAATTAACCCCACGAACGCGAGAAGCATTGCCCCCACGTTGAGAGCGAGCTTCAATCCACTCGAAGCTCCCAGAGCCGCTGCGTCGATAACATTGACCGGCTGATTCTCGCCTTCCGCCAACTCAATCCTGCTGTCATTCACCTCCTCCGTCTCCGGTATAATGAGCTTCGCAAAAAGCAAACCTCCCGGCGCTGCCATAAAGCAGGCCGCGATCAAATGATCCATCCTTGCTCCCATTCCAGCATAACCAGCCAAAACTGAACCCGCAATACTTGCCAGACCACCCACCATCACCGCGAATAGTTCCGAACTCGTCATTTTCGGAAGATAAGGCCGAATCACCAAGGGAGCCTCAGTTTGCCCCACAAAAATATTTGCCGCAGCCGAAAACGATTCTGCCCGACTCGTTCCCAGCACCTTTCGCAAGCCTCCGCCTACCAAAAGAATCACCAGCTGCATAATCCTCAGATGATAGAGAACAGCGATTAGAGAAGAGAAAAAGATAATCACCGGCAAAACCTTAAACGCAAAGATCCAGCCAACTCCACCGCCACCATCGGATAGAGGTCCAAACAAAAAAGAGATCCCTTCCTCACCCGCTCCAATCAGGTCACTCACCCGCATCGTTAGCCATTGCAGGGCATTAACACCCCAAGGTGTCGCCAAGACAAGCACCGCTAAGATTACCTGAATCAAAAATGCCCCGCCCACCGTCCGCCAAGAAATTGCCTTACGATTCGAAGAACAGAGATATCCGAGAGCCAAAAGAAAAATCACTCCAACGATGCTCATACCAGAAGCCTAGTGAGACCTTCTTGAAAGCACCAGCATAGGGTTTAGGGGATGGCACAAGACCATCCTTGCCAGTTTCACCGATCTAGGGTAACTCCCTCACAGTAATGCCAGTCGCGACCCCAGAACAGTACGCCCAGATGCTCGATGCCGCCCAAAAGGGTGGATATGCCTATCCTGCCATCAACATCACCTCTCTCACAACTGCCAACGGAGCTCTCAAAGCCTTTGCCGAGGCCAAGTCTGATGGGATCATTCAAGTTTCGACCGGAGGTGGCCAATTCGCAGCCGGCACCGCCGTTGGAGACGCCGCTTTTGGGGCAATCGTCCTTGCTGAAGCCGTCCACACCCTCGCGGAGAAATACGATGTGCTCATTGCACTTCACACGGACCATTGCCACCCCGACAAGGTCGACTCCTTCCTTCGCCCTCTCCTTGACGCCTCTCGCAAGCGGATTGCTGAAGGTAAAGGTCCACTCTTCCAATCCCACATGTTTGATGGATCGGTCGTAGATCTCGACGAGAATATGAAGATTTCCGCCGAACTCCTCAAGGAATGCGTCGAGCTCAATATCATCCTTGAGATTGAAGCAGGCTGCGTTGGTGGCGAAGAAGATGGTCACGACACCTCAGGCCTTCCCGCCGAGAAACTTTATACGACGCCTGAGGATATGATGCAGGTTTATGAAACTCTAAGCCCGATCGGACGCTTCATGTTTGCTGCTACTTTCGGTAATGTTCATGGCGCATACAAACCCGGGGCCGTTAAGCTCAAGCCTACTATTCTCCGTGACGGACAAAAGGTCGTCATGGACAAGTATGGTGAAGAGGCCGAGATGGACCTCGTCTTCCATGGTGGTTCCGGAACCTCTCCTCAGGACCTCCAGGAAACCCTCGACTACGGTGTGATCAAAATGAATATCGACACCGACACCCAGTATGCCTTTTCACGCCCCATCGTTACCCACATGTGTGAGAATATCGAAGGCGTGCTCAAGATCGACGGCGAAGTTGGCAATAAGAAATGCTATGATCCACGCAGCTACCTCAAGAAAGCCGAACAATCCCTTTGCGATCGTATGAAACAAGCTTGCGACGAACTCCGCTCGTCTGGCAACAGCATCTACTCTGCTTAGATCCCTTAAAATTTAATTTTTCAAAGGGCCCGCTAGCGAGCGGGCCCTTTTCAATTCATCTCACCACTCCCCCCCCGCAATGACCGACTCCCAAGAAGCACAGTCTCCCGCCGTAAAAAAGCAGGACAATCCACTGACCGATATCATCGTCAACGTCATTCTCCCTGTGCTCATCCTCAGTCATTGCAGTAAAGATGGTGAAAAAGCCTGGCATCTTGGCCCTTATGTCGCGATGGGACTCGCCATTGCCATCCCGCTTGCTTACGGGGTATGGCACTTTATTCAGCACAAAAAACTCAACACTTTTTCAGCAGTCGGTGTTTTTAACGTTCTTCTCACCGGACTCATTACCATCTATCTGTTTTCCGATAATGATCCCGGGACCCGTAAAAACGCCCCTCTTCTCTTCGGAATTAAAGAAGCTGTTCAACCTCTGATCCTCGGCTCTCTTTTCCTAATCACACATCGGTCCACCACGCCGCTTTTTAACGCCTTCGTCTACAATGACGCAATCTTCGACCACGGACGGATCAACCAGAAGGTTAAGGAAAACGGTAAGAAGACCGAACTAGAAAAACTTCTCTGGTCCTCCACTATCCTCTTTTTTGGTTCCTTCTGCCTCTCAGCCGCTATGAACCTTGGACTCGCTTATTACTTTCTTAATGATCTAGACCCTACCGCTGAAAACTGGAAGGAACTTTACAATAAAGACGTTGGGCGCATCACCGGTTGGGGCTTTCTGGTCATCGGTGTTCCCCTTCTCGTAATCGGCGGATTCATCCTTGGCCGAATGATTAAGGGACTCAAATCCCTCACGGGACTCGAGACCGATAAAATCCTACAAGCACGATAGCAAAGCCTCTCATTCGATCCTCCTCAAGGTTAGGAGGCGGAATTCCATCGCTTCATTACCCGGAATCTTGAGTGCCTCCAGGACAAGCTCGCCTTCGCCTTTGGTAAGCTCTATCCGACCCACCTTCAAACGCGCCCAATCTTTTGTGTAAGATTCATTTCGGGGAGAACGGTCTTTTTCAGCCCCCAATTTTGGAACATCATGGGCATTCGGAATCACAAAATCTAGCTCGCCCCCTTTAAACGAGAGCCGATACTTTGCCCCTCCACTCTTGGTGGCATAAAAGATCTCCACCTCAAAGGCACCGGACTCCCCTGCTTCCGCCTTCCAAGTGATCCGATCATCGATTGAGTTCCAACTCTCAAAGTAGGAATCGTTTGGAAACCGATTTGAGCGCTTCAAACCACCCGTTGCTACAGCATCCCTAGCGGGTAGCTGAGTCAGCTTTGAACCCGGATGAGCAATCACAAAATCCCGCTCATCTTTTCCTCCTCCATATCCTGGGAGCACCTCCGTCTTATACTTAGCTAGAGCTTTCCTTAACTTACGGGAGACTTTTTCATTTTTGATTGGCTTAAGCTGCTCTGGATCTGAGGCCATATCAAAAAGCTCTCCTTTCTCACCCAGCCGATAATTCTGAGATCGAACTCCAAACTTATTTTTCCACTGATTCACAAAGATCCGATCTTCCCATTCAGCCTCGGAGTTTTTTATCAGTGCCACTAAACTCTTTCCATCTAGAGGATTTGGCGGCAAAGCTTTGATTCCCGCCAACTCACAGAGGGTTGGCAGCAAATCGCGCACTGATACGATTTTCTCAATCTGCCGTCCCTTCTTTATCCCACCCGGCCATTTAATGAATAAAGGACTGCGACAACCACCTTCTTCAACTGATCCTTTCCGTCCCTTCATTCCTCCATTCCAGCGTTTTCCATTCGGACCATTATCATGAAACCATACAATAATCGTATTTTCAGCCACCTTAAGTTGATCCAACTTCGCAAGAACTCGGCCAACGTTATAATCCAGATTTTCGCACATTGCTAAAGCACTCCGAAGATGTCGATCTCCAGCTTTCATCTTAAGATTTTTGTGAGCAAATTTTCCCCAGTATTTATCGGGGACTTGCATCGGTGAATGTGGCGTATTGTATGGGAGATAGGTGAAAAACGGCTGACTCTTAGCCTTAGATTTTTCCATGAATTCCATCGCCTGGGTCGTGAAATCATCAATACAAAATCCCTTTCCTTCTACAATTTCTCCGTTTCGCTCAAGCATTGGTGAAAAATAATTCCCCCAATGGCCGCTACAAAAACCGTAAAACTCATCGAAACCTCTGCCGTTAGGATGGTATGGAAATTGCATTCCATTATGCCATTTCCCAAAAGCTCCTGTTGCATAACCTGATTTTTTAAAAAGGTCAGCGATCGTCATCTCATCCAGATCCATTCGCTCTCCACCTGCCGAAGTTGAATAAACATTGGAACGCGGATGGTATCGTCCAGTTAAGAATTCTGCCCGAGTTGGAGAACAGACCGGACATACAAAAAAGCGATCAAAACTCACTCCATCACGAGCCAACGAATCAATATTCAAAGTCTTGAGATCCTTGTTCCCCGAATGACTTAAATCACCCCAACCCTGGTCGTCGGAGAGAAAGACAACGATATTGGGGCGTGAGTCGGCACTCAGAGCACCCAGTATGGAAAAAAGTAAGGATATCACGCTCAGCCGTTTCATTCGCAAATGATATCTTACCTTCCCCGCCAAAAAGAATACAAACTCTGGAATTTCCTTCTCGGTCAATTCTCTTTAGTCTCTTGTGCATGCAGCGAGCACTTCCTGTCATCGTCTTTGCCTTAGTTCTGATCTCAGCCCGTATCATCGGCGCCTTGAATTCAGAATCTCTTGGAAACCTTCAACCGTTTGGCTCCCTCTTCTTTTGCGGAATGGCGCTCTTTGGATTACGTGGAGTGATCCTTGCCAGCGCAACTTGGCTTCTCAGTTATCCAATCGCCAGCATGATCCAAGGTTATCCTGTAGGATTGGAAATTTTGGTCCCCATAATCGGTTTTTCCGCAATGGTAGGCCTCGCTAATTTTTTCAAGAGTAGCTCTCCACTGAAAACCTTTACCGGTTCACTTTTAGGAGCTGTTATTTTTTATCTGATCACCAACGCCCTGAGCTGGGCCTTGGATCCACTCTACGCAACAAAGTCTCTTACAACGCTGGGGCAGGCTCTCTGGACAGGGCTTCCTGGATACGCTCCCACTTGGCTCTTCTTCCGAAATGCGATGATCGCACAAGTAATCTTTAGTGGCGTGTTTTTGGTGGCTACCCAAAGAATTTCTTCCTATTCAGAAAAAAAGGCCACCAACGCTTACTCCTGAAGTTGGTTCACCCTCCACCCGAGATTTGCTAAAAAATCGACCTGTCATTTGCGCCCTATCGCTCACTCTTCGCAGGACGTAAAATTCAGAATTGTATCAGCCCCTTGGCGATGATGTTTTTGACTAGTTATGGGCAACAAAATCAGTGGCCTTTTTTTGCCATAGCATACAGAGCTCTCTCCCCTCGCCCTCACGGGAACTAAAAGTTTTGGCCGGAGGCTCGGACCAAACCAATTCAAACTCGGAGCCAAAAAGATCACGAAGTTTTTCCATAGTTATCCCAAAAGGTGGACCCTCCTCGCCTTCATGGTCTGGATTGAGGAAAAAAATTCCAAGAAGATGTCCACCTAATGGAATCAAAGACGCCATTACTGAGACATAATCCTGACGCCGGTCAATCGGGATAGCACAAAAACAAGTGTGCTCAAAAACCAAGTCATACCTTCCTTTCCAATCAAAGAGATCACCAACGCCCCAAGTCGTTTTATCTCGAAGAGATCTTTCTCTCGCCTTCCGAATTGCTTCATCCGCGATATCCAAACCAAAGATCTCACTAGATGTGAGCTCTCCGATCAAGTCGGCATCATACCCAAACCCACAACCTGGCACTAAGACACTCGTTGCCTTCTCAACCACCCCCAGATGAGCGGCTAATAAAAAAGGAAGCCCCGGATGATGCTCCCCTTTCTCCCATGGAGTATCGCCGGTCGCATATCGCTCGTTCCAGTCAACCGACATCGTTTAGTTAGACGTCTTAGTGAACTTTCCCTTCGCGTCGGAGGCTCTGGTATTGTGAAATTCCTTTCACGATACCATTAGCGATTGCTTCTCGATAACTGCCTTCTTTTGTGCGCCCGCGCTCTTTCGAGTTTGAGACAAAGCCACCCTCAACAAGAATAGCGGGATTTTGGGCATGACGGATCACATAGTAACGAGCGTATTTGGCACCTCGATTCACTGACTTGACCTCACCAAGCATCCCTCTCTGAACGGCTTCTGCGAGCGGCTTAGAGCGCGAAGAACAGTAGAAAGTTTCAAGTCCCGATACGTCTCTTTTCCAAGTAAAATTATAGTGAATACTTACGAAGATCGAATTTGGAAAACGATTTCCAATTTTGGCCCTCCCAGGAAGGGTGATAAAATTATCACTGCGGCGAGTCATCACCGTTCGGAAACCTTGAGCCTTAAGCTTTTTCTCAACACGCATGGCGGTATCGAGAGCGAGCCACTTTTCATAAACTTTCCCATAGCTACCTCCATTGTCACGCCCGCCATGACCAGCGTCGATCACCACCGTGTCAAAGGATCCAGCCGATGCCTGAAGTGTTAAAATTGAGAGTAAAAACAGTGAACAGAAGAATGATCTCATGAAGTAAAAGCTTTAACTAAGTTAATTTTTAAAAAATATTAATGATTTTGACAACCTCTTTTTGCGGGTTTTCTCATGCTATTCGGGGCGTTCGGATGCTCCGCGAGCTTTTGAAACCACTTTGGCCTCTTCCTCGGGATCATATTTTATTGCCCCAGCGACAACCACTTGGCCGTCTGTAAACTCGACAAACCTTGGTTTGCGGCCTGCAACCCTCTTAAAATACTCAGTTGAGGTGTGTTGACCGTCTTGGTCAACTGTCGCGTGAACGAAGACCTCCGGACCGGCCAAATACAGGACATGAAGCTGGTTTTGCCGGTCCAGTGCCATCAACGGCTTCACAAACCCAAGATATTCGCTAAGGCGGTAAGTCGACAGTGAGAGACCCGTATTGGTGTCCATCACCTGACTGTAAATAGCTGTCTTATTGCCATCGTTAAATGTCACAATATTATACTTACGCTTTGGATAAGGGCTATCCGGGACCCCAAAGGGGACGCTGTGGAGAGTGCTTCCCCCGCCCACCGTAAAGTGACCAGAATTAGAGGTATAGCTAACTTCTTCCACCCCAGGACGCCGAACATGCGCAGTCACCGCGAAGTTACCAACCTTAGCCACTCCAAACATACCGCTCAAGTTCACCCGGCGAGACATGCTACGGCCAGCGGGAATTACCGCTCTCTGAAACACTTTGTTGTGGCGCTTCTGCATGGCTCGCCCCCCTGAATCCCGCATGCTGAAATCGAGCCAGCTATGGGCGATCGTACCCTCAAGTTTACTCGTGAAATCAAGCTCTCTTCCACTTCGATTTGTAATGGTCACAATCGCTGTAACAGGCTCATACTTAAGATATTGCCTCCGATCAACCTTCAGGGAAATACTTACCTGCCCTACTGCGACGAAAGTCGAAAGTGCTATTAGCAGAAGAATCAAAAGGTTTTTCATTTAAGCGATAATAGAAGTGAAGCGGTTACTGTGCCACGAGCAAAGGAAAAACTCCTCGGATTGCCTGCCTTAGGGGAAAGAATCAAAGGGCCCCTTTCTCCTTCTTGAGGCGAAGTTGTCCACACGCCGCATCAATATCATGGCCTTTTTCGAGACGCAAAGTTGCTGAAACTCCACCCTGAGAAAGGACTTTTTGGAAGTTGCGGCAAGCGGTATCTGATGGCCTCACCCATTCCAACCCCTCGACCGTGTTGTAAGGAATCAGATTAACCTTCGCTTTGATCGAGGCTGCCCGCTTCGCTAGAATTGCGGCATGCTCCAGACCAGCATTAACCCCATCAATAAGGATGTATTCGAGGGTGATCTTTTGGTTTTTCTGAAGATTCCAGACTCGAAGGGCTTCAAAAAGTTCACTGACCGGGAATTTGCGATTCACCGGCATGATTTTGTCGCGCGTCTCATCGTCAGGGCCATGGAGCGAAATCGCGAGCCGGATCTGCTGAGGCAATTCAGCCAATTTTTTGATCTGCGGCACCAAACCAGAAGTTGAAACCGTGATACGACGCGCTCCAATATTAAACCCCCAATCCGAAGTGATCATTTCAAGGGCTAGACAGAGATTTTCAAAATTCGCAAGAGGCTCGCCCATTCCCATAAAAACGAGATTATTTACTTTCTCACCCGACATTTCTTCAGCCAAAATTATCTGAGAAACGATTTCTGCAGCAGAAAGATTGCGTGTGAAACCATCGAGCCCGGAGGCGCAGAACTTGCATCCGTAAGCACAACCAACCTGCGAGGAAACACAAAGTGTGTGTCGGTCCGCTCGCTCTCCATAAAGTGCTGGCGAGGCCGGAATCAAAACGGTCTCAACATACCTGCCATCGGTCAACTCCATGAGAAATTTTCTCGTGGTGTCTTCTGAACCTTTCGTCAACGTGTGCTTAAGCGGGCGGAGGGGATAATGTTCCGCCAAGTCTACCCGGAGTGATTCCGGGAGGTTCGTCATTTCATCCCATGACTTCGCACGTTTCTTATAAATCCAATCGAGAATCTGGATCGCCCGATATGACGGCTGATCATGATCGACGAGGCGTTCGGAAAGTTGTGACTGGGTAAGCATATTAGAAAATTGGTCGACAAAGAACAAAAGGAGAAACCACCAGAGCCTCAAATTGCTGCTCTTTATTCTCCCATTGCATGGCATGGAGCTTTTCGATCTTAACAAGGTCAGCCAATTTCAACCAAGTAGTTACCTTCGCGGTCTCGTCTGCCGAAATAGCCGCACCCACTTCCTCAAGCGTTAGCTCTTCATCCACAAAAAATAGGACCCCATTCTGAAAGTGCTCCTTTAAATAATCCCACCCTACCTCGCCGGAATACTTGGCAAGCTTCTCTTCCATGGATGCATTATCATCACCCAACATTCCGTAGCGCATTTCTTCCGAGGCCATCTCTTAAAGGATTCTGAGGGGCTGGATTCCCTTGGTCAAACTGCCACTGGTTTTGATTCGGCATCGCAATCCGCCAAACCCGCGCAAGAACTTCTCCACCCCAGGTGCACAAGCCTCATCCATCCAGTAGCAAGGCTTCGCCTCTTCACTGCCAGATAATTCAATCACACCCAAGGTGAAATCTTTTCCAATTAATTCGTTCAAATCAGCTCCTTTAACGACGACATTTCGCCGAAAGGCGCTCGGTTGTAAATCGGGGAGAGCAAATTCGCGCATCACCCGTTCATAAGTAGAATAGTCAAAAAGAGTAATCTGCCCCTTGTAGTCCTCTTTATAATCGAAAAACCGATCATCTAAGAGACCGCGTCCCGCCACACACTCGATTTTTTCCCGTCCTAAGATCTCATGATTCTCAGAACCTTTCCCATGGCGGCCATAATAATTGTGGCCGGGAGAAATAAACAGGTGGGTTAATTCTACCGATGACGTGCTCATGGGAGGAGGCTAACAAAAATCGAGCCTGCGCGCAAACGTCCCGATCCTATCCTACAAAACCTTTAAATCGCTAACCCGTATGGAGATAATGAAAGTACTTCTCCACAAGTTCAAGTGGTAGGAAGACCCGATCGTAAAACAGATCCTGATGACGCCTCTGATCATCCAGCCAGCGCAAGACCAATCACCTTCCGTCAAAATGCAGTAGGTGAATGATCGCTTTTCAAATGATACCAAAATGACATATTGAGGTTCATGGTCCATTGTCTCCTCCTCACAGCCGCACTTCTCCTCCCTCTCCAAGCCTCAGATTGGGTCACCCTCTTCAATGGCAAAGATCTCAGTGGCTGGACCCCAAAGATCGCCAAATATCCGCTCGGAGAAAACGCCTTCAATACTTTCCGAGTCGAAGACGGAATTCTCAAATGTGAATACGAGGAATACCCTAAGTTCGACCGTAAATTTGGTCACCTTTACACTCATCTTTCATACTCACACTACATGCTACGCATGGAGTATAAGTTTGCCGGTGAGATGATGCCAGACGCCCCCAGTTATGTGAATCTAAACAGCGGCATCATGGTTCACTCCCAACCCCCCCAAAGCATGGGCCTCGACCAAGGCTTCCCAGTCAGCCTTGAGTTCCAGTTCCTCGCCGACGAAGGGAAAGGCAGGCGCTCCACCGGCAACGTCTGCACCCCAGGCACAAATCTAGAAATGGACGGTAAACTCATCACTCAGCATATCGTCCAGTCTTCTGCCCCCACTATTCCAGCCGACCAATGGGTAAAGATCGAGATCGAGGTGCGAGGAAATAAAGAAATTATCCACAGGGTGAACGGGAAGGAAGTTCTTCGCTATCAAAAACCACAGCTCGACCCCAAAGGTGCGGTCGTCCCAACCAAGGCGCTCTTTGCCGCCGGCTCCCCCCTACTCCTATCCCATGGTCACATCGCCCTCCAGGCCGAAGGCCAACCCGTTTGGTTTCGAAATATCGAGCTCAAACAGCTTGAGGCTAACGAGTAACCAATAGCAGACATGACCGGAGAGTTCCAACTCCGCGCCCCAAAGGCCGAAGACACCCAAAAACTCGCTTCCCTTGGAAGGGATACGTTCATCGAAACTTTTGGGCCGCTTTATCGTAAGGAAGACCTCGATCATTTTCTCGAGAAATCCTATTCCGATACCGTCATTGCGGCTGACCTTGCTGACCCAAGACTAGGCCATCGGGTCATCGAATTTCAAAACGAACTCATCGCCTTTATTAAAGTGGGACCGGTTCACGTCCCCGCCAAATCTCCATCACCCGGTGCCGCCGAGATTTGGCAAATCTACGTTCGACAATCTTTCCTCGGAAAAGGACTCGGTAATCGCCTTATAAACTGGGCTTTGGATTATTTTGAATCAATCGAAGCCTCTGAAATTTATGTGAGCGTCTTTAGCGAAAACCCCAAAGCGATCCGTTTCTACGAGAAATACGGCTTCAAAAAAATCGACGAATACGACTTTTGGGTTGGCGCCCAGATCGACCTTGAATGGATCATGTGCAAATCTCCTATTGGGTAGAATGACTAAGAAACCTTCATTGTTTGAATTCTCCGCTCGCTGGATTGACGCGTGAAAAGCCAATTCTACTAATCCTCCTGCCGAAGGCAGAGATGATTTTTCGCGTTCCAGAGCAGGATCTTACTGTTTTTTTAGGAGAAGACTGTTTTTGCAAACCCCCATTTCGAAATCACCTTTAAGGATCACCAAAAAAACAAATTCTCGGGTAATAAAAAAGTCTTAGACGAAACCGGCCATTTTTGATTTAATTGCTGGCGAGAGATTATTCATGAAGAGTAATTTCTCGCCCTATTACCATGAAAACTAAAATCACCATGATTGCTGCCTTCGCAGTTCTCTCTTCTGGTGCCATTGCTGCTCCCGCAGTCGTTGGCATTGGCGGAGCTGCTGAAGTCATCGCTGCAGATGAAAAAACCGTCACTCTTGAAGTGTCGGGACTTCGGTGAGCCTCCGGTTGCTCAAAAAAAGTGCAGGCTGCACTTAAAAGCGTCAAAGGAGTCTCCAAGGCAACTGTCGGAAAAAAAGTTGGCACGAAAGCTGATACCGTCGTAACTGCTGCGAAATCAGTCAAAACCACTGATCTGATTAAGGCCCTTAAAAAGAAAGGCTACACAGCTACCGAAAAAACCCAAAAGAAGAGCGCCTAGGTCGCGCCTCCAATTTTAAAATCATGAAACCCCGCAACGGCATCCCGCCGTGCGGGGTTTCTTTTGTCAAGAAAACCGATTTTACTAACTTTAGAGTTTAGCATTTTCGATCTTCAACCTAGACAAGCCCATGTCTCACACCATCACAGTTCTCCCCGGCGACGGAATCGGCCCCGAAGTCATGGACGTCGCCCTTGAAGTCCTCGATGCCGCTTCCGCCAAATTTGATTTTGAAATCTCGCGGTCCACTCATCTCGTGGGCGGAGCAGCTCTCGACGCTACTAATAATGAGACTCCCCTCCCAAAGGACACCATCGAAGCCAGCGAAAAGGCCGATGCGATTCTCTTCGGTTCAGTAGGCGGCCCTAAGTGGGAAGATCTTCCACCTCATATTCAGCCCGAACGCGGTGCCCTTCTTCCCTTACGGAAACACTTTGGCCTCTTCGCCAATCTTCGCCCCGGCTCCTGCCTTCCCGCTTTGACCCACGCCTCACCCGTAAAGAACGAGCTTATCCCCAATGGGTTCGACGTCCTCTGTGTTCGCGAACTCACCGGTGGTATCTATTTCGGTGAACCAAAAGGGCGTGAAGAACGCGATGGCGAAGCTGTTGCCTTTGACACTATGGTCTACAAAAAATCAGAGATCGAAAACATCCTGCACGTCGCTTTTAAGGCCGCGATGGGGCGTGATAAACGGCTCACCTCGGTCGACAAAGCTAACGTCCTCGCAACTTCCGTCCTCTGGCGAGAGACTGCGAACGAAATTGCTACGCAGTATCCCGAGGTCACCCTGGATCATCTCTACGTAGATAATGCCGCAATGCAGATGGTAAAGCGTCCCGATTCCTTCGACGTCCTTGTCACCGAGAACCTCTTCGGCGACATTCTCTCCGACGAAATGGCCATGATCTCTGGATCCCTCGGCATGCTCCCTTCAGCATCCTTGGGAGAAGTAAAAAACAATGGGCTTTACTTCGGAATGTATGAACCGTCAGGTGGCTCTGCTCCAGATATCGCGGGCCAGGGAATCGCTAATCCCATCGCACAAATCCTCTCGGTTTCGATGATGCTTCGCTACTCGCTTGGCGAAACTATTGCAGCAGATGCCATCGAGACCGCTGCGCAAAACGCCATCGATTTGGGTCTTCGCACTGGTGATCTTTTTACCGAAAAAAATGGTGAAACCAGGGTGAACACCATTGAGATGGGTAACGCTATTCTTAAGGCACTTTAATCTAAAAAATCCTTATTCTTTGCAGCCCACCCTTATTCTCCTGCGACGAGAAAAGAAGGTTCTTGTTCACCCATTCAGGATCACCCCCCTCCTTCGTCCCCCCACAAAAAGCCCCAATTTAAACAATTGCGACCACTCAGCATCAAAATTAGATTTTGAGATAAATTCAGGCCAAAAAAGCTTAGCCTGAATGGGGATGGTTCTCACAAACCTTTCTTCGACCATAACTTCAATTGAAGGTCCAACCTAGCAGCTGAGCTCTCGGAGTGCGCCCATCCTTCAAACTCCTCAGCATTTTCGCCACCGGAAGATCCCGACCAAATCACTCTGAAATTGCCTCCAAATTTTAAAATTATTTGTGAAGCCAAAGGCTAGTAAATTGGGACCTTTGAGTTTGAAAACCTGCACGCAATTCTTGCGTATTCCAAACTCCGCGCCATCATTTTGAGTCCACGACCCTACTTCCTATGCGAAATTTACTCCTTCTCGTATTTCTGGCACTCCCTGCCACTGCCACTGATCTAATCTTCGATACCTTTGAATCTGACGGATTTGGCGAATGGCTCGTTGAAGGCGATGCATTCGGCAAAGCCCCCACCGCCGTCACCCCGCAGGGAGTTAACGGAAAAATTACCGGCTATTCGGGCCAATACTTCGTTAGCTCGGGTCACGGCGGTGACAAGCCCACCGGCTCACTGACCTCACCCCAATTTAAAATTTCGCAACCCTTCCTTGGCTTCATGATCGCCGGTGGAGGCCATAAGGGCAAAACGGCAGTTCAACTTCTCATCGGGGATAAGATCACTTTCGAGGCAACCGGACAGAACGACCTCGAAATGAAAAAAGTAGTTTGGCCCCTCGAAGATCACAAAGGCAAGCAAGCTAAGATCCGCATCATCGATACCGAACCCGGTGGTTGGGGTATCATCAATGCCGACCACTTCGTATTTTCAGACAACCAAAAGCCGTTTTTTCCGAAGCCCAAATATCGCGAATCAAAGGCAAACAAAGATGGGCTGATCGCTTCTGGCATTCTTCCCGGCTTGACCATTCCAGAAGGCGCAGTTGCTAAACTCTTTGCTACAAATGAAACCCTTGGCGTCTTCTCTCCTACAGCCCTAAGTGTTGACGAAAAAGGTCGCGTTTTTCTGGCTGAAACACACCGCTTCCGTTTTGGTGTTGAAGATAATCGGAGTCATCTTTACTGGCTCATGGATGATATTTCAGCGCAGACCACTGACGACCGAATCGCGATGCACGAAAAGTGGCAGGAGAAACTGCCGCTCGAGAAACTCACAACAGTTTCGGAAAAGATTCGTGTTCTCATCGACACCGATGGTGACGGCGTCGCTGATAAGTCTGAAGTTTTCGCCGAGAAATTCAACGATCTTCTCGATGGAACTGCTGCAGGAATCATGGCTTTCGAGGGGAAAATTTACTTCGCCTGTATTCCCAATATTTGGATGATTGAAGATGAAGATGGCGATTTGAAATCTGACAAGCGCCGTGTCCTCCAAGATGGTTTTGGAGTTCGTGTCTCCTTCTCAGGTCATGACTTAAATGGCTTCGCCCTTGGTCCCGACGGCCGTCTTTATACCACCATCGGGGATCGAGGATTTTCATTCACCACTAAGGAAGGGCGCGAATACAAATATCCAAACCAAGGTGCCATATTGCGCTTCGAGCCAGATGGTTCAAATATGGAAGTCGTCCACACCGGCCTGCGTAACCCAAAGGAGATTGCTTTCGACCAGTTTGGCACGGGCATCACGGTGGACAATAATTCAGATCAAGGTGACCGTGCTCGCGTCGTCTTTATGCTCGAAGGAGCCGACTCTGGATGGCGTATGGGCCACCAAGTCCTCCACTCTTTCCACAAAACAGCCGGAATTCCCAACCGACCTATCAACCAGTGGATGCAGGAAAAAATGTGGGAGCCAAAGAACGACAGCCAACCTGGACACATCGTTCCCCCCATGCTCAATCTGACCTCCGGTCCGTCCGGCCTCGCTTATTATCCTGGGACAGGATTCAGCCTCGGCTGCAAGGATCAATTCCTAATCTGCGACTATCGGGGTGGCGCCGCGGCCTCCGGAATCTGGAAATTCAGCATCAAGGATGATGGTGCCGGGTTTGCAGTAGATAATTCAGGAAAGTTCAACTGGGGAGTTGCTGCAACCGACATCGAGTGGGGCTACGATGGCAAACTCTATGTCTCGGATTTCGTCAGCGGATGGCAATCCCACAACGCCGGACGAGTTTATACACTTGAGGAACAAAACCCCGGAAAAACCGCTGCTGAATTCCTCGCCAAATTTGACTTCGCGAACGCTACTCCACGGAGCTTAAGCGGGCTTCTCTCGCACGCCGACCAACGGATCCGACTTCGCGCCCAGCTTCAGCTTGCCTCCCTCCCAGAAGGACTACCCATTCTTACTGCTGCTTCTAATCAAAAGATTAACTATCTTGAACGTCTTCACGGGATCTGGGGGCTTGGAATCATGGCTCGCAAAGGGAATACGATGGCTGCCAATATCCTCGTTCGGCAACTCCCTAGCGACGATCCCCGCATAAGAGCACAAGTCACACAAGCACTCGGCGAAGCTCCCTTAAAGACCGCAGACATTCTGATTCCAGTCCTGACGGATGGTTCCCCACGAGTTCGTGCACTCGCCGCGATTGCGGTCGGTCGCACTGGAGATTCCACCGCTCTTCCAAGCATACTGGAAATGATCAAGTTTAATGGTAATGACGATCCTGTCTTGCGCCACGCCGGAGTCATGGCACTCGTCGGAATTGCGACTGAGCAAGAAATCGCAGACCTCATTCGCCATGAATCCGAAGCAGTGAGACATGCTGCCGTCATTTCTTTAAGAAGGATGGGTAGCCCAAAGGTGATCTCTTTCCTCGGTGACACTAGTCTTAAGGTGTCAAACGACGTAATTCGCGCCATCCACGACACCCAAATTGAGATGGCTCGCCCCGTTCTTGCCGCACTCCTTGATGACCAATCAATCGGCGCCCCTCAACGACCAGTCAGCCGTATGATTTTGCGCAGACTCATTCACACCGCTTACCGAATCCCAAACGAGCAGAACCTGCTCAGGGTCATCAAAGCCGCGGTAAACCCACTCTTTCCAATTGAAGAGCGGAAAGAGGCGATGCGACTTCTTTCGATCTGGGAAAACCCACCTGTTGTTGACCAATCCCTCGGATATCACTCACCCCTCTCTCCGCGCGATCCTGCCATAATGGAAAAGGTCCTTGGTAAGCATATCAGCATCCTCTTGGATGGTGGCCAAGACATCTTCGGTGACGCCATGAAGTTGGCTCTCAAGTATGGTATTCAGCACGAAGGACTCGACTCTGGAAGTCTCACTCGCATCATACGCGATGACCAGACCGATGGAAAAACTCGTGCCGGTGCCCTTGATCTTTTCCTCAAGAGTAACCCAGAAAATGCCGACGAAATCCTCAATGAAGCTGCTCGTTCTAAAAATGAAGAACTTGCCGCCAGGGCCCTTCAACTTGGGTCCGAACGAAATCCAACTTCTACCGTTGCGGCACTCAAAGGGGCCCTCAAGTCGGACAGCATCTCCCTGCGCCAAATGGCTTGGGGGATTATTGGTGGATTACCATCCGAGCATGCCGTCCCCTTAATTCGAGAAGGCCTTCTCGATCTTAGGGATGGGAAGGGTAATCGCTCCACTGGACTCGACCTCTTGATAGCTGCTGAGAAGCGAGAAGAGCAGTCCATCAAATCAGCTCTGAACGTCTACAGGACATCATTACCTGAAGACGATCCCCTCGCTATCTGGCAGACTTCGCTCGCCGGTGGCAATGCCAGCCGCGGCTTCAAAATCTTCCAAACACATGCCGCCGCCCAGTGCATGCGTTGTCACCGGCACGAACCCGGCCACTCGGAAGGAGGAGAAGCCGGTCCAAACCTGATGGGAGCAGCCCTGAGACACGACGCCAACGGCCTTCTTGAATCTCTCATTCTTCCTCATGCCGAAATTGCTGACGGCTTTGGGGTCGCCGAGGTGAAACTCAAAAATGGAACTAGTAAGAGCGGGACGATTGCAGCTCGCACTGACAAATACCTTGATCTGAAAGAAAGTGAATCTGCGATCTGGCGGATTAAGTTATCAGATCTTGCTGAGAAGCCACGACCCGTTTCTGCCATGCCTGCCATGGGGCAGATCCTCAACCCGTATGAGACCCGTGACCTAATCGCCTGGCTTTTAACCCTGACCAAGCCCAACTCTCAAAAGCCGCCACCTTATGAAGCCAAGGAACTTTCACTTGCCGACTCCAAAAAGATGGACGAAGAGACCAAAAGGACCGAGGCTCCCGCCCGTCTCAAAACCCAAACTGATCAAACTGTGAGCGAAAATAACGAAATCGACCCTGCCGTGATGGAACTTGGTAAAGCACAATACAACCTGTGCCTTGGTTGCCACGGGCCGACTGGTCAAGGAATGCCCAATGTTGGCCCTCCTCTTGCAAAATCTGAATGGGTCGCGGGCCCTGTAGAAAACCTGATCGGAATTCAGCTTCGTGGGCTTCAGGGAGCAATTACCGTGAATGACGTAGACTACCAGTTCGCGGCACCCATGGTAGCAATGGGGGCAGGACAGCCGGACGAAAACATTGCCGCGGTGCTGACCTATGTTCGTAATTCCTTCGGAAATAGCGCATCAGCAGTCACTCCGGAAATGGTTGCCCAGTATAAGGACAACAACAAAGACATCCTCAGCAAAGTTCCCCCACCGATGCTCAATGTAAAAGATCTTATTGATCCGTTCACGAAGCCCATCGGGGTAGATGGAACTCCCGTGATCAGTGACGCTCCCGCCCCTGCGATTCCCGAGATTCCTTCAAACGGTCTCGGTGTATCGACAACTGGGATGATTATCTTCCTTCTTATCGCAGGTCTTACCGGTATTGGTCTCCTTCGTATGAAGACCATTAACAAGGAGAGCTGAGGCCACTTACCACACTTTCAAAAGGAACGCTTTGGGAAACCGGAGCGTTTTTTGTGCTTAAGGTCTGACAACGACAAAGCTCTCTTCCAAGCGCTCTTGATCTTTAGAAGTCTCATCTCTTTCTCATACTCGACATTTGCTCCTCAAATGTTATGAGCGAGCTATGAAAAGACGTCTGACCACTATAGCTCTATCCACCCTATTAGTTTCATCACTTTTTGCTCAGGAAAGGGATCGCCGACCCGGCGCCAAAAAAGCAGCTCAGCCGAAAATTGAAAAAGTTAACTGGGATCGGGTTAAAGAGCGCATCGAAGGTGCCGTAAAACGCGGCGACATGACCCGCAAAGAAGCTGACCAAAAATACGCTGAGCTTAAAAAGTCGCTTGAAGCCAAATCTCAAGGAAATAGCAATCAATCAGATCGCGCGCGCCCTGGGATCTCGCCCCAAATATCTAGACAACGACGGCCGGATGCTTTGGGCCGGCTCGTTGGTGAGCTGGTCGCCCAAAAGAAAATTAATCGTGACGATGCTCGTCGAATTATTGAAGCCGCCAATGCAAGCAGGTCGCCAATGCAAAACCGGCCAAGCACTCACGGCGAAATTGCCCGAGAATTGCGCGATATCCTCAACCAAGCCAGACATGAGCTTGCCAAGCTCCAAGAAGCACGAGAAGAGTTGCACAGAGAACACAAAGAGTGGGAGCACCAGAGAAACGAGCACGCAGAACGAGAGGAGCGAGAGCGCCACAGAGACGAGCACGCAGAACGGGAGGAGAGAGAGCACCGCAGAGACGAGCACGCAGAGCGGGAAGAGAGAGAGCACCGCAGAGACGAGCACGCAGAGCGGGAAGAGAGAGAGCACCGCAGAGACGAGCACGCAGAGCGGGAACATGCTGAGCTGAGGGAACGTGCTGAGATAGAAGAGATGATGCGCAAACGTGCTACTGCGGAAAAGGAACAGCGCCGCCAGTTCGAAAAATCCAAAAGAGAAAATGGAAAAGAAAAGCAGAGTAGATAAAATCGCCGTAATTCCGGGGAGTAGCCTCCATCGACTGACATAAAAGTCAGGATCCAGAAAGGGGGACCAATCCCGAGGTAACAGTTAATGGTGGCCACCAAGAAATGGTCTCCACCTAGACCGGCCCGACCTCAATATCAACCTCTGATCCGAGCGAGCACAAGAACCAGATGAGCTCAAATGGGCGAGAGCGCAATTCTCATGTAGCTAGACGATGGAGGGCGAAAACGAACCTATGGAAAAACCATCTCGAACTATTCTTTTTCCTGATCCAAATTAGCTTTTTCTTCGCCCCCGACCGGGAGCGTTTGGTTAGATTTTCCTCATCCTCCACCTGAGGACATTCCCTTACTCGCTCAAGTCTGGACGCCCATTGAAGGCAAAATCCACATTTGCAGAGCAAGATACACCCCAACAACACCAGTTCCTATTAAAATTCCCTTCATAATGTCTACGGAGATAACCTCCTTTAGTCTTCCTATTATTCCCGAGTCTTCGAAAAAGGCAACCCGCGGAGTTATAAATTCCTGACACTTCAGGGGGACATTCCTTTCGTTGGCCTTTCAAAAAAACTTTCCCCTGCGGCATTTCTCCTGTTTCCTCGCGGCCCGCGGGGAAAAATTCTCGCCCTAAGACTATGGCCAATAAAGACCAGACCGACACCGACCGCATGGAAAAGATTGTTTCCCTGTGCAAACGCAAAGGATTCATCTTCCAATCCGCCGAAATTTACGGCGGACTAAACGGATGCTGGGACTACGGCTCACTTGGTGCTGAGGTCAAAAGGAACCTCAAAGATCTGTGGTGGAGAAAGAACGTTCAGGAACGCGATGACATCCTCGGACTCGATGGATCCATTCTCACTCATCAAGCCGTCCTGACTGCCTCAGGACACGTTGGTGGATTCTCTGATCCGATGTGTGATTGCCTCCTCACGAAAGCACGTCTACGCGCCGACCAAATCGAACCACAATCTGGCATCGCTTACCACTTCACCGGCGCATCTCATGAAGAGTCCGAATGGTCCGTCGATCGTGACTACTCCGTCCTTCTGAACCAACCTAACCAGGATGAAAACAAAGCTCGGAAAACCGCGAGGGAGTTTTACGCCCAGTTCCTCACGGATAAGCAAATCCCTGCCAAGAAACTCACCCTGCTCGGAGAATCCACATCCGAGGAAAAAGAAGTCACACACTACAATCCGGAAAACGGTTCGCTCCTCACCGAGCCCCGGGACTTCGAACTTATGTTCAAAACCCAGATGGGTGCTTCTGCGGATGATCATGATCCCAACGCAACGGCCTACCTTCGCCCGGAGACCGCGCAGTCCATTTTCGTACAATACAAAAACGTAATGGACTCGAACCGGGTCAAACTTCCCTTTGGTATCGCTCAAATCGGAAAGGCCTTTCGCAACGAAATCAACCCCCGAAACTTCACCTTCCGCTCGCGTGAATTCGAGCAAATGGAAATTGAGTATTTCTGCCGGCCGGAAGATGGTCTCCGCCTCACCGATGAGTGGCTTGCAAAACGACTCTCATTCTATGACGAGATCGGTCTTCAAAAAGAAAAACTCCACGTCCTCGACATTCCGGACGGCGAGCGAGCGCATTACTCACAAAAGACCTACGACATTGAGTATGACTTCCCCTTCGGACAACAGGAGCTTGAAGGTGTCGCCTATCGTGGTGATTATGATCTCGGAAAGCACAAGGAGCACTCCGGGAAGCCTCTGGAATATTTCGACGAGCAAACCAAAGAGCGCTTCATTCCCCACGTCGTCGAACCATCAGCAGGTTGTGATCGCACGATCCTAGCCCTGATTTGCGAAGCCTTCTACGAGGAGGATCTCACCAAAGAAGGGGGCAAGCAGGACATCCGCACCGTAATGCGCTTCAAACCTGCCATTGCTCCTATCAAAGCTGCGATCCTTCCGCTTTTGAAGAACAAACCTGAGCTCGTTGAAAAGGCCAGAGAAGTGAAAAACCTCCTCCAGCCCTTCATGAATGTGTTCTACGACGAGACCGCGGCGATTGGCCGGCGCTACCGTCGTCAGGATGAAGTTGGAACACCGTTCTGCATCGCGATTGACTTCGAGACAATGGGCCTCGAGGAAGGCAAGGAGGATCTAAAAGATACCGTCACCATCCGCCACCGCGACTCCATGAAACAAGAACGGATCGCTATCAGTGACCTTCTTCCATGGCTCCTCGAGCGGATCCATTAAGTGAACGACACGACAGCACTCTCCTACCTTTCGGGTCGGGAGACATTGTCCCTGTTGTCTAATTGCTTTTCCAAAACCTAAAAACGTTAACGAGGCCTACTTCCCCGTGACTTAATAAAGTCGACAATGAAAGGGGCCTTCATATTCAAAGGTTTCAAGCAATTCAGAATCAACCCATCCATGGCGAAAGTTCTCGCTGTAAAGCGACGTTAAAAGTCGCGTGATACTTCTCGGGTAATTCCATGGTTACACGCTTCCCGGCCCCACTTTGAATATGCATCAGAACTGGAGTCTTTCCCGGATACTCCGCCAGAATATTCTTAATTTTTTGCAAATCGTCAGGGGTGCTCCGACCGGTCCAAAGGGTCAGCTCCACGATCCCACTTCTTTTCACTCGTTTTTCTTTTAACTCACGAATTTGCGAGCCTGTCAGACGGCGTTGCTCAGTTCTATCATCAACTGTAACCTGCGCCTTAAACTGGATCACCCGACCGGCCTCCATCAACCCGGCATCGCGGGCCGGAAGATAACTCTCACTCCAGCAAACCATTTCTCGGTCTCCCGTAAAATCCTGCACCACAACAACCCCAAACGGCTTCCCCGCCTTCGTCACCTTATGTTCAATGCTTCTAATCATTCCCGCAAAAGGAAAACGTGCCCGCTTATCACGTAAATCAACTTCATCAAGGAGTCCTAGCTTAATAAAACGATCCGAATCAACTACCCCACGGAATTTATCGAGCGGGTGACCCGTGACATAAAAGCCTAACAATTCCTTCTCATGCTCCAATCGTTCATCCTTAGGCCATTCCTCGGGAGCCGGAGAATCGGCCGTCACCGGAGGCGGCGCCGCGAATTCCATGGCATCAAATAAGCCTCCCTGTCCCGATGCCCTATCTTTCTGTGCACTGCTCGCACTAGCCACGACTTTTTCAATCCTCTCGGCCATTCCCGCACGAGTTTCACCAGTCCAATCCATTGCCCCTGCTTTCACGAGATTTTCAAGGATGCGCTTATTGATAACTTTCGAATCAAGCCGATCACAAAAATCATCTAGAGATTCATATTCACCATTCTCTTCGCGCTCATTGATGGCCATTGCCATCGCGGCAGTTCCAACATTTTTAATCGCCGAAAGACCATAACGAATCCCTTTCTTTCCCCCAAGAATCTCCTCAGGTGCGAAGCGCAACATCGACTTATTAAGGTTAGGCGGAAGAATCTCGAAACCCATTCGGAAGCACTCATTCACAAAAACACTAATCTTATCGGTATTAGTGATCTCATTTGAGAGAAGAGCCGACATGAACTCAATCGGATGATTCGCCTTTAAAAATCCAGTCCAATAAGAAATGAAGCCATAACAAGCCGAATGGGATTTATTAAATCCATAGCCCGCAAAGCCCGCGATCTTATCGAAAATCAAATTGGCATTCCGTTCGTCAATTTGATTCGTTTTGAAGGCCCCTTCCACAAAGATCAAACGCTGTTTGGCCATTTCCTCGGGCTTTTTCTTACCCATTGCCCGCCGCAAAATATCCGCACCACCCAACGTGTAGCCTGCCAGCATCTTAGCTGCATTCTGGACCTGCTCCTGATAGATCATAACACCATAGGTATCTCCGCAAATTTCCTCAAGAAGTGGATGTTCATAAACCGGGTTCTTACGACCTTCTTTAACCTCAATCATCTGATCGATATACTGCATCGCACCAGGACGATAGAGCGCCAAAAGATCAATAATATCTTCAATCCGATTAATCCCGTATTTTCGACAAGTCTCCACCATTCCTCCACTCTCAAGTTGAAAAACCCCCATCGTCTCACCAGCATTAAGCATTTCAAAAGTTGGTTCGTCTTTTAGTGAGATTTCGTAGATATCAAAATCAGAAGTGTGCTTATGAATATGATCAACTGCCTCTTGAATCACAGTCATGTTCTTCAGCCCCAAGAAGTCCATCTTCAGTAGTCCTACATCGGTGATGGCACCCATATCATACTGAGTTACGACCTCTCCCTCGTTACCACGGGTGAGCGGCACATGTTCATCGAGTGGACGATCTCCAATCACCACTCCAGCGGCATGCACCCCCACATTTCGGCTCATTCCTTCCAACTTAAGAGCATATTCCCAAAGCTCCTGATAGGTTGCACTGCTCTCAATTCTTTCCCGCAACTCTGCCTTCTCCTCAAACTCCTTAGCTAACTTCACCCCAGGCTTTGCCTCGATCATCTTCGCGATTTGATCAGCCTCACCGTAGCTAATTCCCATTACCCGTGCCACGTCACGAATAACAGACTTAGCGCCCATCGTTCCATAGGTAATGATATGGGAAACATTCCGCTCCCCATATTTCCGGCGGACGTATTCAATCACCTCGGGTCGCCGAGTCTGGCAGAAATCAATATCCACATCGGGAGGAGAAACACGCTCCGGGTTTAGGAATCGCTCGAAGAGGAGACCGAATCGCATCGGACAAATATCAGTGATTCCCATTGTATAAGCCACCAATGATCCCGCTGCCGAACCCCGCCCCGGACCCACTGGGATATTCTGATCTTTTGCCCAATTAATGAAATCTGCTGTGATCAAGAAATATGAAGCAAACTTGAGCTGGATAATAATCTCTATTTCATACTCGAGCCGATCGACTAGCTCCTTTTCCTTTGCCTTTTCTTTTCCATAACGAGTTTCTAGCCCTTCGAAACAGAGCGTTCGAAAATGATCATTAGGGGTAGAGCCATCGTCCGGCTGATACTCCGGATATTTTTCGGAAGACGTGGGATCCAATATAAATTCAACATTACAACGATCCGCAATTTCAAGAGTGGCATCGCAAGCCCCCGGATATTCGACAAAGAGCTCGCGCATCTCCTCGGCGGTTTTAAAATAAACCTCGGGAGTGTAACGCATTCGATTTTCATCAATTAACAATCGGCTCGTCCCAATGCAGATCATTACGTCGTGAGCCTCATGATCTTCTTTATGAAGAAAGTGGACATCATTAGCTGCGACCAACTTCAGATCCATTTTTTCGGCAAAATTTGCGAGGCTATCCCGGATCTTAGCCTGCTGCTCCATTCCGTGATTGTGAATCTCAAGGTAGAGGTTTTCCTTCCCGTAAATATCGAGTAACTCTTGCGCTGTTTCCCAAGCATGATCCTCTTGGTCTTGCAGAATCCACTCGTTAATCGGGCCCGAAATACACCCGGACAAGCAGATGATCCCTTCCGAGTGCTCGCGCAAAATCTCACGATCCACCCGTGGTTTTCCATACCACATTCCCTCAAGGTGACCCTTTGAGACAAGCTTCTGTAAGTTCACCCACCCCACATTGTTCTCAGCCAATAAAGTCATATGACAAGCACGCTTTCGCCCTGGAATCTCCTCCCTCTTTTCAATTGATTCCGGAGCCAAGTAGATCTCACACCCCATAATGGGCTTCACACCAGCTGCGTGACACGCCTTGTAAAAACTAATCGCCCCATAGAGGTTGCCGTGATCGGTCATCGCAACCGCCGGCATTCCTAGCTCTTTAGCACGCTCTGCAACATCCTTGGTTCGGCACGCTCCGTCTAGAGTAGAATACTCAGTATGCAAATGAAGGTGAACAAAGGAATCAGGCATCGGGAGTATGGTGGACTCCGGAACGACATCTTTGAATCCATAATTAGGCCTTTCGGTGATTTTGTGAATAAACTCTAAGGATCTTAAAATTTGAGCAGCTTAAATCCGAACTTTTATAACCTTGGGCCCGGCGATTTGAGACAACCTCATCTTGGTGAAAAAGTTAACCGCTATCGTGTTAACTCGACCTCAACAAACTGTTCACCACTGATGGCATTAGGCTGCTACCATGCAGTAAATTGAGATGACAACGACTCCGATAAGATTCAACACGAGACCTTCCCTTATCATGAGTGGGACCGTCAAGTGGCCAGAACCAAAAACCACTGCATTCGGAGCAGTTGCAACCGGAAGCATGAATGCGCAACTCGCACTTAGCGCAGCCGGCAGCATCACAACCAATGGATCAATTTCATTCGACGATGCAACCGATGCCAAAATTGGCATGATCAAAATCGTGCTCGCCGTATTACTGGTAATCTCAGTGAGAAAAGTCATTAAAAGGCAAACTAGAATAACGAGCGCGAAAACAGGAAGAGTCCCTACCCCGTTGAGAACCTCTGCTATTTCCCCACTCAGCCCAGAAATATCTATCCCTTTCGCCAAACAGATACCGCCGCTAAAAAGTAACAGAACGCCCCAAGGAAGATTCCTACAACTCTCCCAATCCAGGAGCCGACCTTCTTGCCCGTCTCGCCCACTTCCATCAGGAATCAGAAATAAACTTATCACCCCGACAAAGGCCACCGAAGCGTCGTTAGCACCTTGCAGGCCTAGCCACTCGCTCCATCCCCCAAAGGGCTCGACCCGCGTCATCCACGCTAATGAAGTCAGTCCAAAGACGATTAAGGTTCGCCTCTCCGCAGGGCGCCACGGCCCTACTTCAGGAAGGGAGAGCCTAATTACCCCACTCTGTTTTCGACCCAACCATAACCACATCAAAGGAAGCATAATTATGACAACAGGAACTCCGTAAGACATCCATTGACTAAAAGTCATTTCTAATCCTGTTGCCTCCTTATATTGCTCAATAAACACCAGATTAGGAGGGGTTCCGATAGGCGACCCCAATCCGCCCACACTTGCGGCATAAGCGATAGCCATCATCAAGGGCGCTGCCAAACGCTTTACTCCTTCCGATTGCTGATCCCCACTTAGGACAGCCAGAGCAATGGGTAAGAGCATTAGAGTGGTAGCGGTATTTGAAATCCACATGCTCAAAACCGCAGCGGCTAACATGAAACCTAGTATAAGAAATCTAGGCCGGACTTGGTCTCCTCCCCTCGCACTACACATCCGTACCATCCCGATTGCCAAGCGTCGATGGACGCCGCACCGCTCCACTCCTTTCGAAAGAAAAAAGCCTCCCAACAAAAGCAAAATCAATGGGTGCCCATAACTCTGAGCAACTGCCGTTTTGGCGTTAAGAATTCCAAAAAGCGGAAGAAGAGCAATAGGGGCCAAAGAAGCAATTGGAATCGGGATCGCTTCAAACATCCACCAAAGGGCGGTCAAAATAGTAATCCCTAATGCGACCGAGGCATCAGAAGCCATCCCCAGAGAATTTGCTAAATATCCGCCCAGAATCCCCAGAAGAGGGCCCAGCCATCGCATCATTACCTTCAATCGTGTCATCGCCCAACGGGGAAAGATTTGGGGCTTACTTTTTCTTAGAAACCACCAAAGGTTGTCCAGCCTTGACCCAGCCAAGAGTCCCGCCCGAAAGGTGAAGGACATTTTTGAATCCGAGCCGGTTCCAAACTGGAAGCGAAGCCGTGCTTCGCCCACCACTGCGGCAGTGCATCAAGTATGTCTTTTCCCGGTCAAGCTTGGCCAACTTCTTGGCAAAATCCTTGCCGTTCATATCGATATTGATGGCCTTTTTTATGTGACCCTTTGCAAACTCCCCGGGAGTTCGAATATCAACTACAATGATTTCAGATGACTTTTTCATCCTCTCAACTGCCTGTTTTACGGGAACCGGAGTCACATCGGCGCATCCCAGACTACAAATTAAAAATCCCAAAAGCCCAAGTTTCAATCTCGCCATTTCAGAGGGATAACATTTCATACGATCGGCGAAAGCTGCAAATAACAAAGGCCTGGAATTCCTTCCAGGCCTTTGAGAAAAATGGAGCGGGTGAAGAGATTCGAACTCTCGACATCGACCTTGGCAAGGTCGCGCTCTACCACTGAGCTACACCCGCGACGCTTGTCCCCGAGAGGCACTGCGTGCGGGCATTCTTTGCCATCAGAATCGAATCGGGACAAGAGTTTTTCAAAAGAATTTTTAGAATCATTTTTGAAAGTTCCTTCACTGATCTTAAAATTAACCCTCTATTATCTAGACTACTCGACTGTGTGTTGTTGAAGATATTTTTTAAAGAGTAATCGCCCAACGCCTAACTATTTGAATAGTTTTTTAGTCTTTTTGGTCGTCTCACCCTTCTAAAACCCATTTGTGTGTAGCCCGAAGAACACAAGTTAGGTTTTTTCTTCCCGGACCTTCCAGCACATCCAAATCTTTGCAAGTTCCCAAGCGCGGAACGATTTGCCATGCGTTGTATTCAGTGCGGAAACCATCAGGACAAAGTCATCGACTCCCGTTCCTCTAAGGACGGGACCTCGATCCGGCGGCGACGTGAGTGCCTGAATTGCGGATCCCGCTTTACAACATACGAGCAGGTCGAGCGCACCGAACTCCGCGTCATTAAGCGGGATGGGACCCGCGAGGCTATTAACCGGGAGAAGCTTTTCCGTGGACTCGTCAAAGCCTGCGAGAAGCGCAAAGTCTCGATGGATGTGATTGGTCGATCAGTCGATGAAATCCTCAGCGAGCTGCACAGAGATCATCACAACGAAGTTCCGTCCGCCAGTATCGGGGCCAAGGTCATGGACAAACTCCACAACATCGATCCAGTTGCCTACGTTCGCTACGTATCAGTTTACCGACAATTTGATAACGTGAGTGAATTTATTCGCGAAATTCAGGCCCTCGAGAACCGGTCCCGCCAAGACACAATGCAACGACAACTCTTCAAATAACTAAGTAATCATGATCTGCCTCTCAGGAAACCTCCCAGCTTTGAAAATCGGTCATCATCATGTGGTTGGCTATAAAACAGATTGGATCGAAGAAGCATTGAGTCGCGCTGCCGCAGCCTCAAATCGGACAGATTGCCCGTTTATTGCCGACATTCGAGATGGAATCCTCCACTACCTTGAGAAACGCTGCTCCCTCCGAGTTTTCGCGATTGAGGATCTTTACTCTCGAATGCGCGCTATGTTGCGAAAGATTGGCTGCGACGATATTGCACAACACCTATCTGCTCTCGCCCCCCCAATCACGGTTTCACTCATTGGCCCCGCAAGGAGGGCCGGCCGCGGATCCGAATCAGACTTTTTTCAATCGCTCGGTAAGGAGATCCGACTCCTCCAAGATGCTGGTGCTGAGTCCATCCGCCTTTGTAATATCGACGAGAGCGTGACCTTACTTCGCGGCCCGGATGCCAGCGTTGGGTCACGAGCCCAACTCAGAATCCAGATCACCTTATTTGTGGAAAGCTACCAACGCCGTCACAGCGCTCCCGAACTGGAACTCGATCTCACCTTTGATTCATGAGCCAAGAAGCGACTCTCTTTGAAAAAATCATCGCCCGGGAAATCCCTGCGGAAATCGTTTATGAAGACGATCTCTGCCTCTGCTTTCGCGACATTTCCCCACAAGCCCCCGTTCACCTTCTCCTAATCCCCAAAAAACCCATTGCCCGGATTGGTGTTGCGAAACCTGATGATCGTGATCTCCTCGGTCACCTAATGATAACAGTTGGCGAGATTGCCCGTCAGGAAGGATACTCCGAAGACGGATTCCGGGTCATCATCAATAACGGCTCAAATGGAGGAGAAGCGGTTCCTCATCTTCACTTACATCTCTTAGCCGGTCGCCAACTCAAGTGGCCCCCGGGTTAGGACATTCAGAGATTTCATGAGATCTAATCCTCCAGCCAATTTAGCGTAATTAGCATTTTCAGGTGCCTAGTTCCTCAAGAGGCAAGGCAAGCCCTTAAAAATTCACCCTTTTGGATGGAGGAGCCGGTATTGAATAGCTTCAACACCCAGTGCAGCAGCCGTTCCCAGAATCATCTCCTCAGTAGCAGTTCGCGGGACTTGCGCCGCCGGACGAGTTAGACCGCGGATCAATTTTCCATAGCATTTGGCTCCGCCGAGGTGACGTAGAATTTTTGAACTGATGTGCGCAGCATCCAATGAAGGGAACACAAGGACGTCAGCACGTTCACTTCTTGAGATCGCAGGCAGCTTGCGGGGTCCTACTTCAGGATCGAGGGCCACATCAAGCTGGATCTCGCCATCGATGACACATTCATCCAACGAGACCTTTTCTCTTGCAGCAGCGGTAGCTGCGACCATTCGAAGGGCGGAATCACTGCGTGAGCTCCCATGATTGGAGTGGCTCAGCATCGCAACCCGAACTCTGCGACCCATGTGGTGGTATGCCAGCATCCCAGTCTCTGCAGCAATACTTGCAAGATCATCGACTTCCGGATCGGGAATTAGACCGGTGTCAGCAAGAAATAAGACGCCATCACGCCCAAAATTTGCGAGGCTATCGGAAGTCATCGCGGTAACCGCAAAAACCTTGGAAACCTTTGGATCAGGCGCTATTAAATGAAGAAGCGGCCGGAAAACACCAGCCGGCTCGGTCAGATTTCCTCCGAGGCAGGCGTCTGCTTGACCATATTGAACCATCATAGCCGCAAAATAATGTGGTTTAGCAACAACTCCCTCAGCATCAACACCAACAATTCCACGATAACGCTCGATTCTTTCAAGTCGGTTACTGAAAAGTTGGAAATCTGACGACTTCACAGGATCAATTACCCGAACAAAGTCCATGGAAACACCAAGATTCTTTCCCAGCGCAGAAATCTTATCGCGATCACCAAGCAAGATAGGAACTCCCAGCCCCAACTCCACAAAGCGAGCGGCAACGCGCAACACCCTTTCATCCTCACCTTCCGGGAAAACAATCCGCTTAGGATGACGTTTCAGTTGGTCAAAAAGAGGTTTGGTAAACGAATTGGGCTCGGAAAAATGAGACATGGCGTGTGAGGCTTTGCGCCCTTGAAAGAAACCTAGTAAGAGAAAGCCCAACCGACAACGCCAAAGCATCCATGCTCGCAGATTACCACACTCATACTCCTCTTTGCCAGCATGCCGAAGGCAATCCGGAAGACTATATCGACCAAGCTATCGCTGCAAACCTCGCTGAATACGGAATTTCCGATCATGCTCCGCAAGCTCCCGAGCCTTTTGATGAGTGGCGCATGTTAGAGGAACACCTTCCTCAATACTTCGACTGGATTGCCCGCGCCCAAAAGCATGCGCGAAAGAAACTGCCCGTTCGTGCCGGACTCGAATGTGACTGGCTCCCCAATTGTGGAGACTGGATCGAACACCTAGCCTCACTATACGATTGGGATTACCTTATCGGATCCATCCACTACCTCGGAGCAAAGTGGGACTTTGATAATCCTAAATGGCTAGGTCGTTGGGCCGAAACCGATGTTGATGAGGTCTGGACAAGCTACTGGGACGAATACACCAAAATGGCTCGCTCTGGACTCTTCGACTTTCTCGGCCACCCTGATCTCATTAAAAAATTCTCTTATCGGCCCGGTGGAGATCTTCGCCGATTTTACGACCCCGTGATCGAAGCCCTTTCCGATAAAAAAATTGCCATTGAACTCAATACCGCCGGGTTCCACAAACCCTGCGCAGAGCAGTACCCTTCGGAGGAATTTCTTTTGTTGGCTGCCGAGGCGAAGGTGCCCATCACTCTCTCTTCAGACGCTCACCACCCGTCTGAAGTAGCCCGTGATTTTGACAAAGGTCTTCGGTTAATCAAAGAAGCCGGATTTACCCATCTTTGCCGTTTCAACAAACGCAAACGAAGTCTGGTGAGTCTACCATAAAGGGACACTTATTTGGAATGAGTTCCATCTAAAATGGTGAAGTGTGCCTGATGGAGGGCGTGATGGTGGTTGCGTATCACCCCGCTTGCACGAAGGTCGCGCATGTCACAATCAATCGCTCTTGTTTTCCCCCACCAACTTTTCCAAGACCATCCCGCTCTTGAACAAGATCGACCAATTCTGCTTATCGAAGATCCTCTTTTTTTCGGCACCGACTCGGAACAACCTCTTAAATTTCACGCGAAAAAGCTTATCCTCCATCGCGCCAGCATGCGGCACTGGGCTCAAGGCAAGGAGGACCTCACCTATCTTGAACTTCCCGAGGTGAAAACCAGAACCGACCTTCTTCTCGAGGAACATACCCCACGGGAAACCGAAACCCTAGTTTACGTGGACACCGTCGACTTCCTAATTGAGCGGCGCCTAAAACGTTTTGCTGACAAAAGGGGCCTTACCTTAGAAAAACTCCCTTCTCCGATGTTCCTCTCCCCCGATGATTGGATAGAAGATGTCATGGGCGGCATGAAGAAGCCCTTCATGAAGACCTTTTACGAAGCCCAGCGAAAACGCATGAATATACTTCTTGAAAAGGATGGGAAACCCGTTGGAGGCAAGTGGTCTTTTGATGCCGAAAACCGCAAAAAACTTCCCAAAAAACAACCCGTTCCTGAACCTTATTCAGCCCCACTAGATCAGGTGGTATCTGCCGCTCAAAAGTGGACCGAGGAACGATTTCCTGATGCCCCCGGAATACGAGAAAATTTCAATTACCCCTCTACTCGTCAAGAAGCACTCCAAGCGATGTCCTTATTTTTTGAGAACCGCTTCGAGCTCTTCGGCGACTACGAGGACGCAATTTCGACACGGGTCCGTGTCATATTCCACTCGGTGCTCACGCCGCCACTTAACATAGGTCTTATCACTCCTCAGGAAATCATCGATGCTGCCCTCGATGCTGCTGAAAAAAACCCTGAAATCCCTTTGAATTCACTTGAAGGGTTCATCCGACAAATCATCGGGTGGCGGGAATTTATGCGCATCATTTACCTCCATCACGGTGTCATGGAACGGAAAGAAAACTTCTGGAATTTTACCCGAGAAATGCCACCTGCCTTTTACGATGGCACCACCGGAATTGAACCAATTGACCACACGATTCAGACCCTACTCGAAGATGGCTACACCCACCACATTGAGCGCCTTATGGTGCTTGGGAATTTCATGCTTCTTTGCCGGATCCACCCGGACGCTGTTTACAAATGGTTCATGGAGCTCTTCATCGATGCCTACGATTGGGTCATGGTTCCAAATGTTTACGGGATGTCACAATTCGCAGACGGCGGTATCTTTTCAACCAAACCCTATATCTCCGGCTCCAACTACATCCGAAAGATGTCTGACTTCCCCAAGGGAGATTGGTGTAAGACATGGGATGGTCTCTACTGGACCTTCATCGAAGACCACCGCGAATTTTTCGCCTCTCAGTATCGCCTATCTATGATGGTGCGCCTCCTCGATAAAATGCCCGATGAAAAAAGAGCAACTCATCGCGAAAATGCTGAAGATTTCATCAAGAAGCATTTTGGTTAAAGAGAAAGTTCTCTAGGGAATATCTTAATCCCCCCCCACAAGGGCTAATTCACCAGCCCTTGAAGCTATCTTGGGTGAATTTTAAAAGTTCTAGGGCCCAGTCCCAATTGATCTTATTACCAGACTTGCCAAAGAAAACAAATTCGATATCACCAAGATGTCCGGTTTTCAAACTAGCTCATAGAACATGACCACTAAATTTTCAAAAAACGGGATCAGCTTTGCCGTCGCATTATCATCCCTCATTATCTTTTCTCAGTATGCTCCAGCCGCAATTTTTGAATTTAACATAGCCAACGCCGGCGAAAGCGTAGGTAAGCCTACCGACGATGGACAGACCTTCCAACAACAATGGGGCACGGCAGCAAACTGGAAATTGGTAAGTGGAGAAGACGATGGCAATAACGGCTATCCCGATGGGGCAGACACAGCCATCATCAATCGTTCCGCTTTGGCCAATAACTCCACTCGCCTCACCGAGGAAAGTTCTCCAGTCTCCCTCGTTTCAGTTGGGAAAGTTATTGGAACGGGAACTGGCAACCAAGATATTGTTCTAAAAATGAGAGCGTTCACCTTCGGCGAAGTGGAATGCCTTGAATCACCCGAGCCCTTTCATATTCGAGCCGAAAGAGATCGCTCAATCACCATAAGCGGCGTAATCAGCGGCTCTGGGAGCCTTTTACTGTCACGAAGTGGTGGCTTCTCCGACGGTGTAGACGAGGACGAGCTCATTACCATTACCGGGGACACTCCCAACACAATCACTGGAAAAATCCGTCTCTTTAATCAAAATAACAAAGCTGACAAGCCACAGCCGAGTTACTGGGTTGCGGATAAAGAAGGAGCGTTCGGACAAGCTTCAATGTTGACACTTGAGGGACGAGCCGGCGCAGGAGGAGGAATCGCGTCGCTTCAGATCACCGGGAACGCTGCTTTTGGAGAAGGTGCGATCGACGATAATGCCACGACCGTCTTTATTGGAGCCAAGGGTGTTCTAAGTCTAGATCGCGGCGTCAACGAGGCGATTGGCGAAGGCTTGCTATTCACCGACTTAGAAGGAACAGGAATTTACTCCGAAGTTCCTATCGGAACTTATGACAATAATGAAGCATGGATCATCGGTGAAGGAACGGTGACTGTTGGGGCTCCGTCGGCCGAACTAACGATCACCGCAGTTGACTATGCGACCAATGCTGAAGGCACAACGCTTAGCTTAACGTGGAACTCTCGCCCTGGACGGCTTTATGCAGTCCGCTTCTCCCCTGATTTGAAAGATTGGGACTTTGATCTTGATGATGGCGTCGTAGGCGACGACGGCGAGACCACCACGACTCAGTTTGATCTGACTGACCTTCCTGAAATTTCCGGTAGAACCCGCGTCTTCTTTCGCATCGAAGAAGTGACTGAAGTGCGACCTTTTTGAGCTATCCTTCGCATCAAGCCAAGACAGGCTCTTCCTTAGTAGTTGGAGTGAGCTTTCTTTTTTCAGTTTTTCTCACTTTATGAATCAATCCAGTCAATCCAATCGGCATCGGTCAGCACCTCTCCAATAATAGGCACCGGACACAATTCTTCTAGTATCGTCCGATTTGTTGTCGCCGCGACATCGCGCTCAGCTTCAAGGTGATTTAAAATAACACCAATGCAGTCCAAGCCAGCGGCTTGTATCGCTTTTACCGTCAAAAGAGTGTGATTGATCGTTCCCAGCCAGTTAGCGGCAACCACCATTACAGGAAAGCCCAAAGCCCTTGCATAGTCCTCAAAAGAGAACCCTTCGCCCATCGGAACCTCCCATCCACCCACCCCTTCAACGAGAGTGAAATCGTGGGCGCCTTGTATTTTGTGAATGTATTCCACCATGGGCTCAACTTCCAAAGGCGAACCTTCGATCCTAGAAGCCACGAGAGGGGCTGCCGGTGTTTGATACCACCAAGGATTAATAACATCGAGATCCAGCGTCCCCCCGCTCGCTTCCCAAAGTCGCTCAGCGTCCTCACGTGACCCGCTCAGCACCGGCTTCAAGCCAACTGCCTCCACTCCTTTCTTTCGCAACTCTTCAATAATGAGAGCCGACACCCAAGTCTTACCAATTCCGGTGTCAGTTCCTGTCACAAGTAGCCCACTCCACTGATCCAGCTTCATCGGGCTGATTGCTCGGTGCTGGTTTTATTAAAGGCGTCTATGTTACTCTGGAGGTGGAGATCAATCAGATATCTGATCGCGATCGCCAGAGTCAGAGCGGCGATCTTCACCGTCCAATTCCTCAGCAGCCATTTCTTTATGTACTTCTCCATGGATTAGAAAAATTTCTTCTAGTTTTTCGCGGAATTCGTCTTCGGAAAGGTTTCGGTAGATTTTTTCTTCCACTACAATCGAAATCGCGCCTGTCTCTTCACTCACAATCACCGCGACCGCATCGGTCTCTTCGGTGATGCCAAATCCGGCACGATGACGAAGCCCTAGCGAACGATCAGAAAGCTGCTTCTGACTCACCGGAAAGATACACGCTGCTGAAGCGATCCTTTCTTTCTTTAAAATCATTCCACCGTCGTGCAGTGCGGTCTTAGGATGAAAAACAGTAGCCACTAACTCCACTGAGATAGCACTATCAATCACAACCCCCGTTCTCTCATATTCGCTGAGTTCAATCCCTCTCTCGATCGCAAAAAGAGCTCCAAAACGCTTTTTGGAAAGCTTCATCACGGCCTCGGTGAGAGCATCCAAAAAGATTTTCTGCTGGCTCGTCGAAAACGAAAACAGATTCGTGCTTCCCAATCTAGCGAGGCCGTTTCTAAGTTCGGGTTGAAAAATAATTAAAAGGGCAAAAGCCAAAACTGCGGCAGCGCTTTTGATAATCCATTCGATCACCTTTAGATCAAGGATCTGAGAAGCTAGCGTCATCAAAATAATCACCACAGTCAGACCAACCAGGATTCGCGCGCCGCGAGTAGCCCGGAAAACACGGTATGTTTGATAGATTAGAATCCAGAGCACTAGGACCTCCACCCCAGCACGCCAGTTCTCCATTATAATTCCTATCAAATCCACAGCGATATTTTTTTCAACCTAGCGGCCTTTGAGCTTCTTAACCATTTCAGGGCTAAGATTAAAGTTTAGAGTGCCGGACCCTTTTGGTCTTTCTTCCCCTTCAGCTTGCTCCTCGTCAATTTGATATTCAAGAGGCTTCAATGGTTTCACACCATTTACTTCCGACATCAGATAAACACGAATTGAAATGGGAGCCTTCGCGTTCCCGCCCGGAAGGTCTTTAATGGAGAACTGCAACTCGTTCATTCCATCAATCGCTCCACCAACAACGACATCCGCCCTCTTGGTATTTTGGAAGATGTGCCTCGACTTCCTGTTGATCAAAAGTTTCACCTCGCGGCCGGGACAAAAGACATAGGCCTTGGCGATATATTTGACAGGTCCTCGAATCGCAAACGGCGTAGCCTCTGGAACTCCGTTTGGAAAGAAATCTTCCCCATCAAGGAACTCCTTATTACCCGCCGCAAGTTGTTGCCGAACTGTCGGGAGCGCTCCCAGGTTCACAAACTCGCCACCATGGTATTTCCACCCGTCTCCTTCGCGAACATACGAAATAACAAAAAGATTGTCGGTGGGTTCCCCTCCAATTCCAAAATCGACCTTACCAAAGTAAGTGGACTTGGCGGTGCGACCTTGCGCCCGCACTCTCATCGCTTGGAGCTTCCCAATGTCCGGGGGCGCAATCGGCGAGGCGAAAACTGTCTGAGGAAACGGACGGCGTTCGCTCCAGATCCGGTTGCGCACCTTAATCTGCTTCGTCGTCGAAGTGTAGCGCTTCCATAAGCCAGCATCTTTGCGCACCATGGAGGCACGCCAGTTCTTATAAACATCCCGCAATTCCCCCGCAGTTTGGGCGCCATTTACCGCCTGAGCATGCGCCGGGGCAGCCACAATGAGCAATCCGAGTATCAAAATCAGTGGTTTCATAGAGAAACTATGGACAATTGCACATACATTTGGAAAAGCTTTTCTACGGTGACTTTGGTTACCGGCCAAAACAACCATGAAAAATCTCCCCAAGTCGCCCATGATCGGTGAAGCCCGGAACAAAGAGCTACTCTCCTCCGCGACCACTTATATCTATCGGGAAACCCCAAGCGGTGACTTGCATGCCCACTTTTTCTTCCCTCACAATTTCGATTACCAACGCGATCGTTGCCCTGCCATCATTTTCTTTCACGGAGGACTCTGGGATATTTCTGCACCCACTCAATTCGTTCCTCATTGCCATCACTTCGCGTTACGTGGAATGGTTGCGGTGACTGTCGAGTATCGAACGAAAGTGCTTTTTGACGGCACACCCGAAGACGCCATCTCCGATGCGAAAGAAGCCCTTTTATTTTTTAAAATGCATGCGGCCGACATGGGTATCGATGCCAATCGAATTGTCGCGGTTGGTGCCAGTGCCGGAGGAAATGCGGCTCTCTCTGCGGCACTTCATCCTCAGGAAGACCCCCTTGGACCGTCGCCAAAGCCATGTGCTATGATTCTCTTCGGACCAATCAGCGACACAACGCGAAAGGGAATTGGCAATGATCGCTTCGCCTCCCCGAAAGACGGCAAACTTTACAGCCCCTCCTATCACCTCCCCCAAAAAGCTCTGCCACCCTGTCTCATTTTCCACGCCAAAGCTGACCGAGTTGTTCCCTTCGAGCAGTCGGCACGCTTTGCCAAACGCTACCGTAAAAAGCGTAATCGCTGCGATCTCATGGAGTTCGAAAATGCCGGGCACACCTTTTTTAATTTCAATTCCGACGAGAAAAATTACGAGATTACCCTGCGATCAGCTGATCATTTCCTTGTCGACCTAGGCATCATCGAGCCCGACCCCCTCGCGGATGTCTTGCACTGATCTTGCACCAAACCATTTTGCTGTCATCATTACCTGTCATGAGCGAATTGAAATTTTCACCCGTCGATGAGATCATCGCTGATCTTAAGGTAGGAAAGCTTGTCATCGTCGCTGATGATCCCGGTCGAGAGAACGAAGCGGATCTCGTGGGTGCGGCCTCTCTCATTACTCCAGAATCGATCGCATTCATGGCGAATCATGGCCGTGGGCTTATTTGCACTCCAATAACTCCGGAACGGGCAAAGGCTCTCGATCTTTCTCCGATGACCCCCAAAAACCGTGAAGCTCACAAAACAGCCTTCACCATTTCCATTGATGCTGCTGAAGGCATCACTACCGGGATCTCCGCCGCTGATCGCGCCCACACTATCCAGCTTCTTGCCAACCCAGACACCGACGCCACTGCTTTTGTTCAGCCGGGCCATATTTTTCCGCTCGAAGCTATCGAAGCTGGAGTCCTCCGCCGAGCTGGACACACTGAAGCTGCTGTTGACCTAGCCCGCCTCGCCGAGCTACCTCCGGCTGGTGTAATTTGTGAAATCATGCACGAAGACGGCACAATGGGGCGGGTAGGTGACCTCGGGGAATATCAGCAAAAACACGGATTGAAATCCTGCACAATCTCCCAACTCATTGAATATCGGCGACGCTCCGAAAGATTGATCACGCGCGAGGAAATCATCTCCATGCCCACTGAATTTGGCGACTTCGATTGCTACCTCTATCAAGTTAATACCGATGAGTCTGAACACCTTGCTCTCGTTCGTGGTGAAATTGACCCCGAAAAGCCAATCAGCGTGCGCGTTCATTCCGAGTGTCTCACCGGAGATGTTTTCGGCTCTCGTCGTTGCGACTGCGGGGGGCAACTCCATACTGCCCTCGGTCATATTGCCAAAGAGGGAGGTGTCCTTCTCTACCTTCGCCAAGAGGGCCGGGGAATAGGCCTCAGCGCCAAAATTCACGCCTACAAACTCCAAGAACAAGGATTCGACACAATCGAGGCCAACGAAAAGCTCGGTTACGGTTCCGACCTACGGGACTATGGTATGGGAGCTCAAATGCTCTACGACCTCGGTATTCGGAAAATCCGTCTCCTCACCAACAATCCGAAAAAAGTCATTGGACTTGAGGGCTACGGTCTAGAAATTGTGGAACAAGTTCCTATCCGTCTTCCCTCCAATCCTCATAACGAAAAATACCTTGAGACGAAGCGAACTCGCATGGGCCATCACCTCTGATTGACAATTCTGTCTACCAACCTATACCCCCTCGCACAGACATGTCGTCAATCATTCCTCCCAAACCACGGTTAAGCGCCGGGACCAAAGTCCGCATCTCCATTGTTGCAGCCAAATTCAATCAGGAATATACCGACGCCCTAGTTGAAAACGCTGTTCAGGAAATCGACTCCTATACGACTAACGCCCGCGTCGATCTGGTGCGCGTCCCTGGGGCTTTCGAAATTCCTGTGGTTTGCAAAGCACTCATTGAGGAAGAGCAACCAGATTGTGTAATTGCCCTTGGCTGTATTATCCGCGGAGGCACCGGCCACGCCGATCTCGTTGCCACCGCAGTCACTGACGCCCTGCAAAAACTTGCGCTCGATAAAACAACCCCGATCATTCACGAGGTCCTTCTCGTCGAAGATGAGAATCAGGCTTATGCTCGCTGTATTGGGAAGAAACTCAATCGGGGTCGCGAAGCAGCACGCAGCGCTCTCGAAATCATCGACATTATGAGCGAAGTCCGGCGCGCTAACCAATCCCTCCGACTGCACCCAAGCAATGGCTAGCCGTCGCCTCGTCCGCCAAGCGGCCGTTCAGCTCCTTTATGCCCGCTTTGCATCTCCCAAAGATCAGGGAGGGCCGGAATTCTGGGACCTTGTCAACGACAAGGCCGCACTCGACTTCGATCGGGCACGCGTAAAGGTCCTATCTCACTTACAACAAGGACGAGAAGCTCTCACTGAAAAACTTCAGCGGCTTCTAACAGAATGCGTCACCCCCATTCTCGCAGCTGACCCGACCGAAAAACTAGCTCGCGACCTCAAAGCAGTCAGCGCTCGAGAGCACTTGTGGGCCGAAGACTGCGGCAACCTTCGCCGCTTGACTAACGCCGATACCGGTGGCTGGAGACAAGAGCTCCAAAAGCTTCTTCCAGAGGTTGGTGAACTTTGCCAAACCCGCGTGGAAATTCTCCAGCGGATCGAAGGATTTCCTCCCGCGCAATTTGAAAAGTTTACGGATATTTTTGAAAAGCTAGATAAATACGATGCCCGCGCTCGGATGGTTCACTTCCCAGAAAACTATCCAGAACAGCGGGACCTCGATCATCTCCACAGGCTCAGCAACGAAATGAAGGAGCTAGAAAAGGAGGCCATCAAATTGGCAGATCATGTTGAAGCAGAGGTAGCCACCATCGATAAAGCCATTGATACGGCCTCTGCCAATTTTGATATCGAGAGGATCTCAAAGGTCGATCTCGCTATTCTCCGTCTCGCAGGCTGGGAAATCATGAAGCTTCCGGAACTTGATGCCGCGATTTCGATCAACGAAGCTGTCGATTTAGCCCGCTCGTTTTCGGGCACAGAATCTGCATCCTTTGTGAATGGAGTCCTCGATAAGATTTCTAAGACCTAGAAACCTCATCTAAACTACAACAAGTTTACCCTTCCCCAAGCGGTAGGACTTGGGCATTTTATGCTTTGTGAAGGATGATAATACATTCCCCAGCGAATTTCAGAAGCGCACGCTTTGGAAGGCAGTCACTGGCCTCGCTATTCTTGTTTTGGCGGCGCTGCTCGTCGGCCTCATATGGCTCACGAGTAACATCCTCGGATACCTTCAACCAGTTTTGGTCCCCCTCGCCGTAGCGGGAATTGTTGCCTACCTACTCGACCCTGTCGTCAAGCGACTCCAAAAAAAGGGCCTCTCAAGGATCAAAGGTATCGCCGCCGTCTTCTCAGGCTTTCTCATCTTTTTTGGAATTCTCTTTTACTTCGTGGGCGCCAAATTCTCTCAACAACTCCGTGATATGATCGCGGAAGACGCCACCACCTCAAGCTACTACATGAAAGCTGTTGATTTAGAGACTGCGAAACAAAACAATTTCTATGGCTGGATCATGCGGGCCTCATTCCGAAAGGACGTATCTGCCACTCGTAAACACCTCGAGAACGGTGGTTCTGTGGTCGGTCCAAATAAAACAAAATGGCGTTTGGATCTCAACACTGGTGAGTTCACTGATGGCAAAAACCCGCCATCATCTCCGCCTATTGAGATCGAGAATCTCATTGAATCCGACTGGGCCAGCGATACTAAAATCAACGAAGTCACTCACCCTGAAGAATTGGTTTCGCTCTATAATTTCGACCTAACTCAAGGGGGGCAGTGGCTCTCCGGCTTGGGTCGATCAACGCTCGGCTGGATCTCTAATAGTACTGGGAAAATTCTAGGATTCTTCGGGATTATTCTCGGCTTCGCGATGGTCCCAATTTATCTCTACTACTTTCTCAAGGAGAGTGATAGCATCAAGAATGGGTGGACGAATTATATCCCTCTCAAAGCCTCCAAATTCAAAGACGAAGTCGTCGACACACTGCGCGAAATTAATGGTTATCTCATTTCGTTCTTCCGCGGACAGGTCCTTGTGGCCTTTATCGACGGGATTCTTGTTGGAATTGCACTAACGATTTTCCAGCTGCCCTACGGCTTGCTGATTGGAGTCTTCATGGCATTCCTTGGCATCATACCTTACATTGGGAACATTATCTGCCTCGTTCCTGCATGCATCATCGCCTACTTTAAAGGCTTTGACCATCCATACGGTCTATCCGAGTGGGGATACGTGATTGGAGTTCTCGCCATCTTCATCATCGTGCAGCAGATCAACTCCCTCGTCACCGCACCGAAAATTGTAGGCGATTCGGTTGGACTCCACCCCATGACAGTTATCTTCTCGATGCTCTTCTGGTCACTTCTTCTTGGCGGATTCCTCGGTGCCCTCCTCGCGGTCCCTCTCACAGCTGCCGTTAAAGTTCTCTTCCGTCGTTACATCTGGGACCGCCAAACTCAGGAAGACGCAGAATCTAGCTCTTTACTCGCGTAAGATCCACATAGAATAGAAGGGATCTCAAACGGTTTAGTCCAACAGTCTCCGCCCCTCGGAACTCTTGGCTCTCGGGGAATGATTTACTCTCTATTCCAGCAATGACCACTAAAACTGTGAGGATTGAGGCGAAAATCTAACTCAGCTAAATTTTCTCTAAAGAACCTTCTCACTCTGGCATGGAGATGGCAAACTGCCCACCCACTTTAAACCGTGATTAAAGATCCCGAATGAAGAATCTCATCGTCCAATTCTTACTCGCTACAATTCTAAGCTTTACCAGCTTTGCAGATCTCGTCGTTCCGGAAACTGTCGACGATGCATTTCGTCAAAAATACCCAAATGCTCCTGAACCCACCTGGGAGGTCGATACCAATGGCTCTTACGAGGCCAACTATAAGATCAATGGAGTTAAATACCGAGCTGACTTTACCAAAGAAGGCATTTGGTCGGAGACCGAGAACAATATCGATTTCAACGAACTACCACCAGATGTTCGTTCAGCATACCTTCTAAAATACAGCAGCGAAGACTTTCGGGATGCCGAGGCAGTCGATAGCGCTACTCAAGGAATATTCTACGAAATCGAAATTGTCAGCGGCACCTCAAAAATCGACGTTATGTTTGATAAGAAGGGTCAAATTATCACTCCGGGTGTTCCCACCTCAGAAAATGGCTTTTTTCAATTCTGGATGGATCAAGCCGCCCAAGACACCCCCCTCATCCGCCAAGGTTGGTCTCTTGTTTACAAGGTCGTCTTCAATCTCATCACCATCTATCTCTTCGCATACGTCATTTATTATCGAAGGCATCACGACCATAAGATGCTCTTCCTATTGCTGGCGTTCAATCTCTTCCTCTTCCCCATCTTTCTATCGAGCTCACTGGTGACAGCTGGCTTTGGATTTACAATCTTCGCACTTCTAGCTCTCGTCCGCCTTAGGAGTGAGGCCTTTGATAAGGCGGAAATAGCCTACCTTCTCGGAGCAATCTCACTCACCTTCGTTAACACTATGATGCCAGCTGTTGCGGATGGCTTTTCAGCCGCCATCATCCTCCTCACAGCTCTCTTTGCCGATCGCCCCTCTGTCTGGCGCGATTCGTTCCAAAAAATCGAAGTCGATTACAAGATCTCTGATAAGGGGCTAATGCTCGATCAGTCATACCTCCGCGAAAAACTCGCTCAGGAATATCAAGTCGACGTTCGTGAAATCACGATCAACCGTGTCTTTAAAAACGAAGTGCGGCTCACTCTGATGTATCGTGACGTCCCGGAACTCCGTGAAACCATCCCATCAAAGGTGAAAGAAAAACCTCCAAAAAAGGACCCATTCTTCTACTAGGGTTACAAGGAGAAACCGAGCATCAGCCAGAGACCTTATCCCAAACCAGAAGCGCGGTCTTGACCGCTAGAATGCAGGCTACCACCAAACCAAGCCAGCACGTCCCGAGGATCCATCTTGGCACCTTCTTCTCTCCGGCCAGCTCCTTCCGAGTCCCAAGGTAAATTAACGCAGCAGCCAACATTGGTAGCCCTAAAACGGTTAAAGCCTGCGCAATCGTAATCAAGGTCACAGTTCCTGAACCACCTGAGAGCGACCACGAAGCGACCCCCATCCCGATCAGCAGAGCAAGGCAAGTCAGCACCCTCGGCATGGTATCAGAAAGACGCCATCCCTTCCCTAGACTATCCGAAAGGATAGTCCCTCCGATTACCGCATTGACCAAAAAAGAACTAAAAGCTCCAGCCATAATCCCTAAACTAAAAATCACTTTCGCTCCCTTTCCAAATAAGGGCTCTAGTTGCTTCGCGACATCCCCGACACTCCTCAAATCAACCACATCGGCGCGACCATGAAAGGTGAGCACTGAAGTAATCAGAATAAAAGAGGTCACGATTCCCAGGACACAAATCCCAAAAATCGAATCCCTTAACCCTTTCCTCCAATCAGCTAATTTCCAGCCCTTCTCACGAACAAGGTAGCCTTGGTAAAAGGCTCCTCCGATCGAGAAAGTCGTTCCAATCATTCCCAACAGAGGAATAAGATCACTCTTTCTGCTACTCGTTTTTTGAATCGCATCTGGCTCCAACGCTCCAAAAAGCACCACGATGAGATTACCGGTAAAAGCAAAGATCATCACCAGCACGAGAATCTTCATCAATCTTTCGATCTGAGAATACAAACTCCGAACACGAAAGAGGCAAAAGGCTACAAAGAAATTGATAATTACGAGGACCATAAGGCTCGCAACGGTCCCCGCCAAGGGGCGCCCATCGCCGATATCTTCCACTAGTGGTTCAAGGCCTGCGATAATCGCCAAGTTGTTACTCGACTGAAACAAGGCCACAACCAGAAAGAGTATCAATCCCACAAACAAGGAAGCCCCACGCCCCAATCGTGCCGCCAATTCCTCACACAAACTTCGTTCATAAGTCACCCCGAGACGGGCTGCGAGCGTCACCATTCCAATCATCAGAAATGTCGATAGCACCAAAACGAACCACGCCGGGAAACCAAAGTCAGCACCCACTCGCGAGCTTGTCAGGATACTCCCTGGCCCCAAAACCACCGCTGCGACAATAATCGTAGGTCCTATTTTTCCAATCAATTCATTCAGCCGTCCAATCATCTCGTTTCTCCAATTAATTTTCGCGGATTTTCTTCAATCACTTTTTGGATTTCAAATTTTGAAAACCCCAGCTCACTTTCCAAATTCTCCGCCACTCTTGGCATCGTAATCGTCGAACCAATCAGGTGGCTCTTATCTGGCGATCTCGCCACCAAATCGTCTCCAATTCTCACATCTCTCCCCAGAAAATGATAATCACCAATCCCCATCCCGGCAGCGGCAATGGCATCTGTCACCATTACAACACGGTCAGTCCCAACCAAATCGAGGTAGTTCTTTAAGGTCACAAATGGAACGTGCGCCCCATCTGGAATAAAGCTGATCCATAAATCATCTCGTTGAGATAGTACACGCTGGATGACGTTATCATGCCGATTCAACTCCATCGGACATCCGTTCCCCAGATGGGTGAACATTTTCAAGCCGGCTTCAATCGACCCCTGCAATTGTTTTATTGTTGGATCGCAATGGCCGGCAGCCACACAAATACCCTGCTCCGTCAAAAATCGCGTCACCTTAAATCCCTCATCCCGCTCTGGAGCAAGTGTCACAATTCTAGTTAATCCTCCTGCTGCTTCAAGAAGCCGCTTGATTTCCCCAAGGTCCGACCGCTTGGCATGCTCCACTGGGTGAGCTCCAATATATCCTTGGGTTTCGTTCAAAAATGGCCCCTCAATATGGATTCCACAGATTAGCTTAGACCATTCCCGATTCTGATTACGTAATTGAACCAAGCGCTCCATCCGGGAACACATCACACCAAGACCATCCGTAATGAAGGTTGCAAGAATCCCACCGACCCCATCCTTCTTCAAAGCCTCGCATACCTGATCAAGATCTTCACCACTGAGTAAATCGCCATTAAAATCGACTCCTGCGTAGCCATTCACCTGTAAGTCGAACGCCCCCATCTTTAATTTTCCTTCTTGAAAAATTCTCGAGCTCGTTCTTCATCCAAAGGTAAATCAACTGGCATTCCTTCGGCTGCCGAAATTTGCGCCGCCCATCCCAAATCCGCAACCGGAGATGAATTAGTAAAGCTGAGATACGATTGCTCGCCCTTCTGGATACATTCCAAAAAATGTGAAACACAAGCCCCCGTTTGATGTTCCATAACATCGCCACTATCCGGAGTAGTGGTTTCAGCAGGCCATTGATGTTCTTCTACCCCCTCAGCTTTACAACGCTCCGCGTCGAGAGGGTAAATCCATTTTCCATCGGTGGTTTTTTCAGACCAAACGCGAACCTTTTGCGGGCGATCCAGCAATGAATCAAAAATTAAGCCACCCTCCGTTCCGTGAATATGATGGTAGGCATCGTAACCATTTGCCTGATCAACATTACCAAAACAAAAACCCGTTGCCCCATTACTGAATTCAATCTGTAAGTTCCAGAGGCCAGGGATATCAAAGTCGCGGCGATGAACCATTGAGGTCGTGGCATAAACCCTCACTGGATTCGCTCCTTGCTCGGCCATAATATTAAGCATTACGGAGAGCGAATGAATGATCCCCATCCCGATTGCATCTCCCATACGTTCACCGGAGAGCTTCCATTTTTTGTCCCCAGCAATATTGATCGGATGACGATAATTCACTTGAATCTGGGTAATCGTTCCAAAAACACCTTCGGACGTCATACGCCTAATACGATTCTCCAAAGCATCGAAATTCATGAGGTAGTCGACGAAAGTCACTAGTCCTGGATTTGCCTCCTCCAACTCAATCTGACGCAGAAATTCATCGTAGCGAGTCGCACAAGGCTTCTCACAAAAGACATGCTTGCCCGCTTCCATTGCCGCGATGGCCTGCTGTCCATGCGCCTCATTCGTGCTACAAATGATGACCGCATCCAGACCAGGCATGCTCAACATTTTCTCGAAATCATCACAGTAGAGACCTTCTCCAATGCCCAGTTCGTTCATAACCTCAAGGGCCTTTTCTCGCCGCCGCTGATGAACCCCAATTACCTGAACTCCCTCATGCTCAGAAAAACGGCGCAATAAGGTCGCACCCATCCAACCTGCGCCCACCAACCCGATTCCAATCGAACTCATGCCGCCCCCCCTTTACCCAACAAGCTCGCTGCCGGCTCATCGATATAGAGTTCACAGTCTCCATGCTCTTGTAGGATCGAAGCAGGCACCCCCGAAGACACCTCCCCTTCAACTGAATTACGGACCGCTTCGGCCTTTCGTTCATCGGGGACTGTGCAAATAATCGATCCACTCTTCATGATCTGTCGAATTGACATCGAGATCGCCTTTTCAGGCACCGCCTCTAAGCTCGCAAACCAGCCCTCACCAAATTGTTGCTCGCGACAGGCCTCATCTAAATTCACCACCAAATACGGGTTCTCTATTTCAAAATCTGCCGGAGGATCATTGAAGGCCAAGTGCCCGTTCTCCCCGATCCCCACAAAAGCGACATCAATCGGAGTCTCCGCGATCAAAGCACCTACGCGATCACACTCCGCAATCGGATCATCCTCGGCATTAATGTAGTGAAACGCTCTCACCGATGAAGGCAATTGATCCTCAAACCGTTCTTTTAAGTATTTCCGAAATGACGCCGGATGCTCGATCGAAAGACCCACATATTCGTCGAGGTGGAAAATCGTTACTTGGGTCCAGTCAATTCCCTCTTGCTGAATCAGAGCCGCCAGCATTTCAAACTGCGAAGCTCCGGTCGCAACAATAATATTTACTTCACCCCGTTCCCCCTGAACCTTCCTCATCTTCTCCGCGCCATCCCTAGCTGCCGCCAGACCCATTTCTTTCTTCGAACCAAACCGTTGACAATTCATAGAGGCCCCATGATGGATCTAGAGTTTCTCAGGTCAATCTCATTGCTTAGTAACACGAATTGCTTCGACTTTCCATATCCGCTAGGGGCATTCTGTTCTGATGAATCACTCGCGCCGAAGTTTCCTCAAAACTGGCACCTCTGCCGGAATCGTAGGATCTCTGGGTTTTAATCTGAACCTCCAAGCCGCGCCCACCGCCAAAATCCTCGATACGGGCATTATCAGCCAACTCCCAAATCGCTACCATGGCTGGCCTACCTTGACCCGATGCAAAAACGGACAACTTCTCGTCGTTTGCTCAGGCGGCCGTGAGCAACACGTCTGTCCCTTCGGACGAGTCGACTTCCAACGATCCAACGACAACGGAAATTCATGGACCTATCCCCGCACGATTCTTGACGGCCCTATCGATGACCGAGATACCGGCGTTCTGGAGACAATGAAAGGTTCCCTTCTTGTCACGACTTTCACATCTCTCGCCTACTTCCCAAACCTTCCAAAAGACAACCGAAAAAAACGTTGGCTCGCCGCCCACAACCGAATCCCCGAGGCACAACGAAAAGCCGAACTTGGACAATGGATGATCCGGTCCACCGATGGCGGAATCACTTGGTCAGAGCGCTATCCTACCATCGTAAACAGCCCCCACGGCCCGACCCAACTTTCCGATGGCCGACTTCTTTATGCCGGTAAAAAGCTCTGGAGTGAAGGGAAGGAAATCGGGGTCTGTGAATCACACGATGATGGAAAATCATGGCAATGGCTCTCTGCCATTCCAACTCGCGAGGGAGATCGTCATCAAGACTACCATGAACTTCATGCCATCGAAACAGCCAGCGGTCGCCTCATTGTGCATATCAGGAACCACAACAAGGAAAACAATCGTGAAACCCTCCAAAGCGAATCAGATGACGGAGGAAAATCCTGGTCCAAACCCCATTCCATCGGAGTTTGGGGACTCCCTTCCTTTCTCACCCGCCTTCGCGATGACAGCCTCCTGATGAGTTATGGTCACCGCCGTAAACCATTTGGAAACCAAGCTCGCCTTAGCAAAGATCACGGTTTGACCTGGTCCGCTCCGCTCAGCATCTCAGACGATGGTTCTTCGGGCGACCTTGGCTATCCCAGCACCATCGAACTCGCAGACAACTCTCTGCTCACCGTCTGGTATGAAAAAGTTTCGAGTAACCGCTTCGCAGTCCTACGCCAAACTCGCTGGACAATTTCCTAAAAACTTCACACCCACTTATTTTTCAAAATTGCCAACCCTTCTCCAGAATGTAGCGAGCAATTCGATCCTTTGCTAAACCACTCGGATTCATAAATTCCAGCCTGCACCAAATTTCAGTGCTACCATCCCGGGCCACTGAAACCAGCGGAGCATCCTAAACCTGACCGATGTATCTCGCACCTTCCGGAATTACCCTTTTCCTCACCGTCAACCGCGATTAACGCCCCATCCGCTCCTGCTTGTCAATTTTACCACTAATTTCTCTTCTTCAAGACAAGACAAAGTAACTCATTCTGTTCATACTCCTCACATGTCCAACGATAGTCCCATTTTTGAAGGTTGTATTCCTGCCCTAATGACCCCGTGCGATACCGATGGCACCATCAACTACGACGCACTCGTCGAAACCGCTAGAGACCTGGTAGCACAGGGCATGCGCGGAGTTGTGTATTGCGGCTCAATGGGTGACTGGCCACTCCTCACCGACGACCAACGCATGGAAGGAATCAAACGACTCGTCGAAGCAGGCATCCCTACTGTCGTGGGCACGGGTGCGCAAAACACCACCATCGCTGCCGCCCACGCCGCCCACGCTCGCGAAGTCGGTGCCAATGGCCTCATGGTCATCCCCCGTGTCCTCAGCCGTGGATCCTCTCCCGCTGCACAAGTTCATCACTTCAGCGAAATTCTCAAAGCAGGTGGTGACCTTCCTGCGGTGATTTACAACTCTCCCTATTACGGGTTCGAGACTAAGGCCGACCTCTTCTTCTCTCTTCGCGAAAAATTTTCCTCCCTCGTCGGTTTCAAGGAATTCGGTGGAGCCGATTCCCTCAGCTACGCCGCCGAGAATATCACAAGCCAAGACGAATCGCTCATTCTCATGGCTGGTGTTGACACCCAAGTCTACCACGGCTTTGTCAATTGTGGAGCGACCGGAGCCATCACCGGAGTAGGCAATGCCCTTCCGAAAGAAATCCTCCGCTTCATCGAACTCTGCGAAGCCGCCGCCAAAGGCGACCCGCAAGCCCGCCGCTACGCACTCGAACTCTCTGAGGCCCTCACCGTCCTCTCTACCTTCGACGAAGGCCCAGACCTCGTCCTTTACTACAAAGAACTCATGGTCCTCGAAGGTCACACTGCTTACCAACAACAGCTCAATTCCTACGATCAATTGAGCCCTGCCCAAAAGCAATTCCTCCACGACCAACACGCTCTCTTTCGGAACTGGTGGAGCAATTGGGAAGGCAAGTAAATCAGATGAGTCACTTGGAGTTCTCTCCTAGCACCCTTCTTCATTAAGGTGAAAATTATCGATTCCCACACTGGTGGCGAGCCCACTCGCACCATCGTTTCTGGCCTCGACACTCCCCGCGGTGCAAAAGCCACCCGGGATTTTCTCGAGAACGAAGCAGACTGGGTTCGAACAACCCTCATCAATGAACCTCGTGGCTTCGACGCCATCGTCGGAGCCTGCCTCTGCAAACCCGAGGATTCCACCTGCATCACCGGCGTTGTCTTTTTCAACAACCTTTCGTGCCTTCACTCCTGCCTCCACGGGACAATTGGCATTGTTGAGACCCTCGCTTATCTTGATCGGATCAAGCCCGGCGAGCACCACATCGAAACCCCGGTTGGAATAGTCACAGCACTCCTCGCTGAAGACCATTCAATCACAGTCAAAAACATCCCAAGCTATCGCTTCGCAGAAGACGTTCGAGTGACCCTGCCCGACGGCCAGAAAATCACCGGGGACATCTCATGGGGTGGTAATTGGTTCTTCCTCATCTCCAACCAAGGTCCTGAAATTAAAGCAGAGAACATCGCTGCTCTCACCGATTTCACCAAAACCGTTCGTGACTCCCTGCATACCCAAAACATCACCGGCGAAAATGGCGCTGAAATCGACCACATCGAATGCTTCGCACCACCTCAACCCGGCATCGATGCCGACTCCCAAAACTTTGTCCTCTGCCCTGGCTCCGCATACGACCGCTCTCCCTGCGGCACCGGAACCAGTGCCAAAATTGCCTGTCTCGCCGCCTCTGGAGAACTGACTGAAGGTGGGATCTGGCATCAGGCTTCTATCATTGGCAGTGTCTTCGAAGGATCGTTTGAATCTATTCCCGACTCCGATAAAATCATTCCCATCGTTACCGGCCGAGCCTTCATAACCGGCGAAACCACTATCATTATTCACCCCAACGACCCTTTCAAACATGGGATCTCTAATCCTTCTCCCCGGATCGGGGTTTAGTTCTATAAACTCATGACCAACTTTCATCCCTTCCGTAATTTCCATTCTTGGTTAATCTCTTTTTAGCATTCAAAACCCACCACCACTATGAACCTTACCGGACACTCCTTCATTGGCTCCTCCCGCTCTTCCGACAGTAATACGACCTTCCAAGTCACCAACCCTGCCACTGGTCAACTTCTCGAGCCAGCCTTCCATTCGGCCTCAGACGACGACCTCAATAAAGCAGTCTCTCTTGCCACGGAAGCTTTCCAAACCTACTCAAAGATCGATTCCAAAACCCGCGCCAACTTCCTCCGCACCATTTCGGAGAAAATTAATGCTGCCGGCCCTGAGATCACTCCTCGCATGATGGCCGAGTCCGGCCTTCCCGAGCCCCGTTGCGAAGGAGAGCGCGGACGCACCGTGGGACAGCTCAACATGTTTGCCGATCTCATCGAAGAAGGATCATGGGTCGATGCACGCATCGAAACAGCACAACCCGACCGGGCCCCCATCCCCAAGCCCGACCTTCGATCAATGCGCCGTCCTCTCGGCCCTGTCGCTGTATTTTGCGCCTCCAACTTCCCTCTCGCTTTCTCGGTTGCCGGTGGTGATACCGCCAGCGCCCTCGCCGCCGGATGCCCGGTCATCGTCCGCGCCCATGCTGCCCACGCCGGCACAGCTGAAATCGTCGCTAGCGCCATCCAAGCTGCCGTTGCCGAATGTAAAATGCCCGAAGGCACTTTCTCTATGATTTTTGATTCCGGCATCGAACTTGGTTCGGCCCTAGTCACCAATTCTGGCATCAAAGCCGTCGGGTTTACTGGCTCCCGTGCAGGAGGACGCGCCCTCATGGACGCCGCCGCCGCTCGCCCTGAGCCTATTCCCGTCTTTGCGGAGATGTCATCCGTCAATCCCATCTTTATTCTCCCCGGAGCAATGGCCGAGCGTGGCGAAGCAATTGCTCAAGGACTCGTTGGCTCCGTGACCCTCGGGGCCGGACAATTCTGCACCTGCCCGGGCCTCGTCTTCGGGAACGCATCTGAAACATTCGAAAGCACTCTTAAAAGCGGCTTCTCCGAGGTCGCCCCTGCCACCATGCTACACAGTGGCATCCACCAAAAATTCATGAAAGGGCTCACTAAACTCCAAAACCAAGATGGCGTCAGCACAATTGAGCAAGTCAAATCGAACGAAGCTAACAAAGCCGGTGCCACCATCCTCAAGGCAAACGCCTCCCAGTTCATCAATAACCCCAAACTCAATGAGGAAATTTTCGGACCCTCTTCTCTTGTGATCGACTGTAGTTCAAAGGATGAAATGCTCGCTGCCGCCTCAAAACTGGAAGGTCAACTCACCGCCACTATTCATGGGACCGACGAGGAACTCTCTGAAGCTGGAGACCTCCTCCAGGTCCTAGAACAAAAAGCCGGCCGCGTCATCATTAACAGTTTTCCAACCGGTGTCGAAGTGAACTCCTCCATGGTTCATGGCGGGCCCTACCCCGCTACTTCAGACGGCGCCAGCACCTCGGTCGGAACCGGAGCTATCATCCGCTACACTCGTCCCGTCAGTTACCAAGGCTTTCCTGATTCCGGACTTCCCGCCGAGCTTCAGAACACCAATCCTCTTGGTATCGCACGCCTCGTGAACGGGAAACTCGAGTGTTAGAATCAAGAGGCTTGAGCTTTCGCTCAAGCCACCAAGCTATGTCCAAGGAAGTTCTAATCGTTGGTGGCGGAGTCGTCGGCCTTTCCATCGCCTACTATCTCGCTTCGACCAATCACTCCGTCCGTATCATCGAGCGCGACGATTCCTTGGCTAAAAGCTGTTCCGAAGGAAACGCCGGTATGGTGGTCCCTTCTCACTTCATTCCACTTGCTGCTCCTGGCGTCATCTCTCAGGGATTAAAATGGATGCTCAATCCAACAAGCCCATTCTATCTACGTCCGCGCCTCTCCCCTTCACTGGCTCGCTGGATCTGGCTTTTCACCAAACACTCTACCAAGAGACATGTTTCCAATACTCAGGAACTCCTGCGTGATCTCTCTCTCGAAAGCCGACGCCTACACGTCGAACTTTCGAAAAATGAAGACTTCCCGCTCATCCAAAAAGGACTCCTCATGCTCTGTCAATCGAACGCCGGATTAGATGAAGAAGCTCAGGTTGCCAAGGTTGCACATACCCTCGGACTGGAAGCAGAGGTCTGTGATCAAAATCGCCTTAAGGAACTCGAACCCAATGCGCAAATTAATGCGAGAGGCGGTATATGGTGGCCACAGGATTGCCATCTTTCCCCCAAAGATTTCATTCAGGCGCTTCGACATTCGATCCTAAAAAACGGAGGCGTATTCACCCTTGGCGAGGTCGAAAAATTGGAAATAGACCATGGCAAAGTAAAGGATGTCATCACCAAGTCCGGCGAAATCTACTCTGCCGAAACCATCATCCTTGCCGGAGGCATTGACACTACCGAACTCGCAAAACAAGTCGGCCTCGCTCTTCCCATGCAAGGCGGCAAAGGATACTCAGTGACCCTTCCGGAACCCACCGCCAATCCACTTCTCTGCTCGCTTCTCAAAGAAGGTCGAGTTGCAGTTACTCCCATGGGCGGAACGCTCAGAGTGTCTGGAACGATGGAAATTTGCGGCACCGATACCTCTGTCAGCAAACGACGTCTTCGGGGTGTCACCGAAGCCTTCTGCAATTTTTACCCACAGTATTCCCCATCCGACTTCGAAAACCTTGAGCCTTGGGTTGGCCTCCGTCCCTGCTCGCCAGATGGCCTTCCCTACCTTGGGTTTGCACCTCAACATGATAATCTAATTATCGCAACTGGGCACTCCATGATGGGCCTCTCGCTCGCCCCTATCACGGGAAAACTTGTCGCGGACCTCGTCTCAGGAAACAAATCCACAATCAATCTCGCGCGACTTTCCCCAGGAAGATTTTAACCCCCATCCCTCTCTCATACGGCTTCACGAAAATCGGCGCAACCGTGCGGCGTTGTTGGGCCAATCATTCATTGAGACGCTCCACTAACTCCTTGATTACCGGCATCATTCGAATGATCCGTTGCGAATGTTCCTCCCGGGAAAACAAGGAATCATCGCCCAACCTCACTTCGAGAACCCCATGATCTCCAATTTCAATCTTGGCCTCCTCATTCCAAATCTCCGAGTTGCTTAGGGCCTCGATTTTCCCCTCCAGCGAAGCAGGGACCAAAAACCTTGGCGACCGGTTGGGTTCTACATCTCCAGTCACCATCACAAATCCTTTCATTGATTCACCTTCTTCGCCACACCGTTCCCAAATCCAGTCATCGAGATCTCCCTCAAATAATGGAGGATAAAACACAATTCTCACACCGATTTCGGTCTGATGGGATGTGAGGTATTCCGCAAAGCCAAACCCGAAAGCCGGACCCGAACCTTGCGACGCCTGCGGAATCGCCAAAACTACTGGCTCACGGGACTCACGATCCCCGGCCTTAACCCAAATGGTTGACCAAAGAAGCCCGTTTACAGAATCAATTTGGTTCCGGAAAATTTCATACCCAAGGTTTTGAAACCCAAGAGTCCCGGCCGTCATCGCATTCAAGCGTCGAAAAGCTTTCTGCCCAGCCTCTGTGCCAATCTCACGTTCTCCGATCAGATTATTCAATTTGAGAAGATAATCAGACATCTCGGGAACCGTAATATCGCCCTCAAGTGGCTCCCCGTCTTCCTGGTCCGCATTCGCCCCTAAATAAAGAGCGACACAAATCGAAACGATAAGCAAAGCTGGGATCACCGCGAGCGTGACCTTAATACCACTGATTTTCGAAGCTTCAGACATGTCAATTATTCTGTAAACAAGAGTGCTATTTCGTGAGCGGCCCGCTCGTGAACCCCAGGTTCGCCGAGCCTCGATGCTGCTTCTAAAAGCTCACCCGAGAGTTTCGTCCTGATACCCTCATTCGCAAGTGCCTGCCCCAACCAAAGAGCCACTTCATACGCATTTGCTTCAGCTTGGATGAACTCGCGCACCAATTCGCGCCCTGCCAAAATATTGATTAACCCAATAAATTTCAACTTCACCAATTGCTTCGCCATCAGAAACGTGGGCCAGGCGACCCGGTAAACTAGACAATAAGGCATCCCGTAATAAGCCGCCTCCAGAGTCGCCGTCCCACTCGCTACTACTCCGCAAGTCACGGTTTGCATCAGATGCTGACTCTCCCCAGTTTGCACCTCAACAAGATCATCTGGCAAACCACTTGCTTCTATAAAGCTGCCCATGACACGCGCCACTTTTTCACTTGCCGCCGCCGCAACGAATCGAATTCCCGTATTCTCCCTCAACAAGCGCGAAGCTGATTCAAGCATCATAGGGAAAAGTCGGCTCACCTCCTTGATCCGGCTTCCAGGAAAGAGACCTATCAAATTTTCACCCCGGCTTGCCTTGATCCTCTTTTCCTCTAGTTCATCCACCAAAGGATGGCCTAAACAACGACTTCGAAGACCCGCCCCTTCAAAAATAGGCACTTCAAAAGGAAAAAGGCAAATCATGAGATCATGGGTCGTCGCTATCTGAGGTATCCTTTTATGGTTCCAAGCCCAAACTTGAGGAGCCACATAGTGGACAATCTTAGTCTCTGGCAGTTTTTCGTGAATCTGCTTTGCTAAGCGCAAATTAAAACCCGGATAGTCGATCAGGAGCAAAACCGCAGGCCTCAATTCCAAAATCTCAGAGAGAGTCTCCTCAAACCGTTTCTTAAACCAGCTATAACGACGAAGAACCTCCCAAACTCCCACAACGGCAGCATCCTCTACCCAGTCACGAACCAGTCCTTCCGAAAGACGAGACATTTCAGGACCTCCCAAACCCCGAAAACCAAAGCCCCCAGCTTGTTTTCCGAGTGCGTCCATCAACTCGGATCCATGAGTATCTCCACTCACCTCACCTGCAACCACATAGACTGTTCTGCTCGTCACCGGGAGCAAGTTAGGGCAACTAGGAAATATTCCAAACTGCAAATCACGTCACAAGGGCTTGCTTCTCTTTCCACTAGGCGTTAATTCCTACTTTCACAGACGAATTATGTCCGAAAATAACGAACAAAGTCCCGATAACGGCCCAAGCCCTATCGGTGAAATTTCGCAAGAGCCATCAGCCTTCGAAGCATTTCTTGATGCCAACCAGAAAAAACTCATCCTTCTCGGAATTCTCGCGGTTATTTGCCTCGTAGTTTACGTCATTTGGACCGGGTTGGGTAGAAAGGCCGAGGAGGAGGCAGCAGCAGCCGTCGCAAAAGCTCGCACAAGTCCCGATTATGAGTTGGTCAGTCAGGAATACGACGGGAAATCCGCCGGGGGGTCTGCCATTCTTCTAAAATCTCAACTTCTGTGGGGCGACCAGCAACAACAAGAAGCAATCGAGGCCCTTGAAACCTTTGTCTCTAAATATCCCGAACACCCTGCCGTCGGGAGTGCCTATGCTAGCCTCGGATCTTATCAGCAACAACTTAAGAGGCTCGACAAGGCCAAGGAAGCTTTCAAAGAGGCCGTCGATAGTGAGTCAGCAGCATCTTCACTTGCGCTACTTTCCTTAGGAGATCTCGAACTACAAGCTGGTGAGGATGAAAATGCTGAAGGAATCTACAAAGAAATCATCTCCAAATACGAGAGTTCTCACCTCCAAGTGAAATCGATGGCTCAGGCTCGTCTGAAGCTGATCAACGTGAAATCACCTACCGAAAAGAAATCTGAGCCAACTCAGCCCACAATCACACCGGAAGCAACAACTTCACCCATCACAGTGCCTGGCATTACTCCTGCACCAACTCCAGAAATCAGCCAGCCTGTCGAAAAGACACCTCAACCGGAAGCAGCTCCAGAGCCAGAAAAGCCCTCCGAAGGTGGGACCGAGCCTACTGCCGAAAAAAGTGCTGAGCCTGAAGCTCCAACTGGCGCTTCTTCTGAATAATTCTCACTTCATCACTTCCGACTTCACAAAAAGGCCGCCCTAGCTCACTAACTTAATACCAACCTTAATAAATCAGTGTTCGAAAAAATAATCAGCAAAACCCCTGAGACTCCTCAGGCCCCCCGTCCTGCGGCTCCAACCCGGACTCCTCAAGCACCCTCTGCTGCAGCTCCTGTCCGAGCTCCTCAACAGGCTACTGCTCCTGTCAGCCCGACCGGCGGACAACGTAATATTCTAAGCAACGACGTGCACATTAAAGGATCAGTCCGATTTACTGATGATCTCCTTGTTGATGGGCGAATCGAAGGCGAAATCAGCAGCGATGGCGCCCTCACAGTTGCCGAAAATGCTCATATCAAAGCCGAAGTCTCAACCAAATCGGTGGTCATTTACGGAAAGGTTCACGGCAATGTTACTTGCACTGAGCGAGTTGAAATCAAAGGCAGTGCCGAAATGGTTGGCGACGTCAAGGCAAGCACGATCTCCATCGAGCCCGGCGCGATTTTTGTTGGTAAATCCGAAGTCGGTAACCCTTCCTCCGCTCCCAAGAAAAGCGCTCCAATTTCTCAGAGTGGGGATAAGAAAAATAGAGATCACCAGTCGAACAAGCCTCAGGATAACAAGTCTCAGGGTAACAAGCCTCAGGATAACAAAGCCCGAGATAAAGCGTCCTAGCGTTATCACTTCACTAATTCCTTGGCCTTTGGTTTTTTCAAAGACAAGAGCAGCAGGCCCCGCAAGGTCACTTGTCCTCTTTGTCAGCACTGCCAGCAGGAATCCCAGCTGGCAGTTTCCTCATATTGTAAGGGGTGCAATGCTTATTTGACCTTCGAAAAAGACGGTGAAATCAAGGCCCGCCCCCAAGCTCCACCCGATCCTTTCGCCCATCGACCTCCGCAGCCAAAGGTAGAGATCGAATACAAGGCCAGGAAAGAAGTATCAGACACCACTCTAGAGGGGTCTTCTTCCTCTCAAACGACCAAAATCGAGCAGGAAGCGCTTCCATCCACCACTCCAAAACTGCCGGAATCATCGGAACCAAAGGAAACTAGGGACATACTTCTTAACTCTCACTATCCATCACCTTCTGGCCAAGAAGATGAATCTCCCTCCAGATATCAAGGGGCCGAGGAAGAAAAAGGCGTTTCCACTCCCACCAAAGTCGAAACCCGTGAAATCGCTTGTTTTGAATGTGGTGAAACCCACCCGGCCAATGTTCGTGCCAATTCTTCCCAATGCCGAAGCTGCGGCCGATTGATCTCGATGGAAAATCGGGAAATCAAAGACGCAATTAGCAGCTGCATTCAAACCCGCGGGGACGTGCATATTTACAAAAAGGGAATTGTTCATAGCGCCCCAATTCAATGCAAAAACCTCATTGTCGAAGGTGATTTTACCGGTGACGCAGAATGCTCAGGCGACTTGATTTTGAGGCGCAACGGTAAAATTACCGGCAAAATTACCTGCAAACGTCTTTTTGTAGAGAAGCGGGCAAAAATAGAATTTATCAACTCAATCGTCATGGAAGAGTGCACGATCGACGGGCTCGTCACCGGCCATCTCGCCTGCCGTGGGCTCCTCGCCCTTGAGAAGAAAGCCACCCTAACTGGCAACATCAAAGTCGGTCGCCTCACCGTCGCAGACGGAGCCAAACACACTGGCCAGATTCAAATGGGCGGTTTTTAGTTCTGGCCTTGACCTGACCAATCTCGGAAAATCTACCTATGCCCAACACCGCGCCTGTCCTTGATCTCAAAGAAGACATTCTCCGTCTTAAAAAGGAAAAAAACGCTATCATCCTCGCCCATAATTATCAGATCGGTCCTATCCAAGATATCGCTGACTACGTCGGTGATTCACTCGGTCTCGCTTACAAAGCTCAGGAAACCGAAGCCGATATTATAGCATTCTGCGGTGTTCATTTCATGGCGGAAACCGCCAAAATTCTGAACCCCGAAAAGACAGTTGTTCTTCCCGATAAAGATGCAGGATGCTCCCTCGAACAAGCTTGTCCCGCCGACAAACTCGAAGCCTTTCTGAAGGAAAATGAAGATAAGAATTACTACGTCATCGCTTACATCAATTGCTCTGCTGGTGTGAAGGCGCTTTGCGACGTTATCTGCACCTCGGGGAATGCTCCCAAAATTGTCAATCAAGCACCAAAAGATCGCCCCATCCTTTTCGTCCCAGATGAAAACCTCGGCCAGTGGGTCATCGAACAAACTGGTCGCCAAATGGATTTATGGAAAGGAAATTGCTACGTCCACGTTGAGTTCACCCAACAGTCCATCCAAAGAATCAAGGACGATTACCCGGACGCGGTAGTCGTCGCCCACCCCGAGTGCCCCAAAGCAGTACGACTTCTTGCCGACGAAGTCTGTTCTACGGAAAAGATGATTCCCTTCTGTAACAACACGCCCGCTCAAAATATTATTGTTGTTACCGAATCAGGAATGCTTCACCGCCTCCAAAAAGAGGTTCCCGATAAAAACCTCATCGCTGGCCCCACCGATCATTGTGCGTGCGCGGATTGCCGCTACATGAAAATGAACACTTTAGAAAAACTTCATGATTCTCTCGATAAGCTTGAACCAACAGTCGAGCTCCCTGAAGAAATTCGCATAAAAGCCGAAGTTTCGCTTATCCGGATGCTCGAACAGTCCAAATAGACTTCGGCAGTTTATCATGCTCAAAACTCATCGATAGAGTTCAGGATAAGGGAGCCTGTGATTTCACTTTGACGACGAAAAAGAGGGGGAAGTAAAGCAAAGGGACCGAAAAACAACTTTAGTTTCCAAGCTCCCAGCAGCTGAACTCGCTCGTCGCTTGTCAATCCCTCAAGATCTGACATAGGGTCGCCCTATGCCCACCAGCCCATTTCAGGTCGCAATCGTCGGACGCCCGAACGTCGGGAAATCCGCGCTTTTCAATCGTTTGGCCAGGCGACGCATCGCAATAGTTCACGATCAACCAGGTGTGACCCGCGATCGAATCGCAGCGCCGTGCCAAGCAACCGAGACTCCCTGCGAACTCGTCGATACCGGTGGCATCTGCGCAGTCAACGAAGATGGATTCTCAAATGCGGTCACTTTCGAAGCCCGTATCGCAATGGATTCGTCCGATCTCATCGTCTTCGTCGTGGACGCGCGCGCTGGCATTAACCCCATCGACGAAGAGGTGGCGCAACTCCTACGTAAATCTAATCCCAATGTCATCCTCGTGATGAACAAAGCCGATAGTGCGGACCATGACAACACGTCCAGCGATTTTGCCAGACTTGGGTTTGGATCTGGTATCCCCACGTCCGCTGAACATGGCCGAGGCATGGACATTCTCACCGAAACTATCGACGAAGAGCTTTCAAAACTTGAAGCGCGTGAACAAGAGGAAACCGATCTCGATGATCTGAAGGATGGCCTCAAAATCGCAGTCGTCGGAAAACCGAATGCCGGTAAGTCTTCTCTCATTAACGCCATTCTTAAAGACGACCGAACCATCGTCTCCGAAGTCGCCGGAACCACTCGCGATGCTGTCGATATTCCTTACGTCTGGGCAAATGAAAAACATAATCTTATCGACACCGCAGGACTTAGAAAACGTTCTAGCATGGAAGATTCCATTGAGGTTTTTTCGGCTATGAGAAGCGAACGCTCCATCCGAAGAGCCGACATTTGCCTTCTTGTGGTTGATCTCGCAGCCGGGGTTGCTGCACAAGATCGAAAGATCGCACGCTTAATCCAGCAGGAGAAAAAACCCTGTCTCATCATTGCCAACAAATTTGACCTCTTCCATCCCGAAGGCCAAAAAGCAGCACGCATAGAAGCGGCAGAAGACCATCTTCGTCGCGAACTTTTCTTCCTAGATTACGCACCCTTCGTCTGTGTATCAGCCATGAAAGGGCACGCCATCCAGCACATCTTCAAGACCATCACCCGCATTCGCGACAATGCACAGGAGATCATTGGAACCGGTCCTCTTAACCGACTGCTCCAAGACTCCTTTATCAAAAACCCACCACCCGAGCACAAGCGCCACCGTAAGCGGATGAAACTCTTTTACGCCACGACGGCCGTCAACGACCGCTACCAGGCGATTCCAGTTCCCGAGTATGTCCTCTTCGTGAACGATAAACACCTCATCGTAGAATCCTTCCAAAATTACCTAATTAATCAGATTAAGGACAAACACCCCACTGATGGACTACCGATCCCTCTCTCCTTTCGATCACGGAGTAAAAAAGATCGATTCCAACGATCGTAAGTTTTTATCTCCATTCTCTTCTCTACCCCTTTGTCGTGTTGAATACGAAAACTTGGTGTGATTTCAAAATCATTTGCCCTCTTTGAGGACGAACGCTCTAATCGAGCGAAGAGTTTCACCTCAGGAAACTGTCTCCACACTCTTTCCTTTTTCCTTCCGCTTCACCATCAGGCGAGGCATTCTGCAGTTAACGAAATGGCATTGCTCGACGTCAGAAATCTCACCACCCGCTTTCATACCCGGAACGGAATCGTTCACGCGGTCGAAGATGTTTCTTTCGCTCTCGAAAAAGGCGAGACTCTAGGCATCGTTGGCGAATCAGGCTCGGGGAAATCAGTGACCTGCTATTCTTTACTCGGACTGATCCCCCAACCTCCAGGGAAGATCCACTCTGGAACCGCCATATTCGAAGGGACTGACCTCCTTAAGGCCAAAGAAAAAACTCTCCGCAAGATTCGAGGAAAGAAAATCTCAATGATTTTCCAGGATCCCATGACCTGCCTTAACCCGGCTCTCAGGATTGCCACCCAGCTTACCGAACCACTTGAATTACACGAGGGGATGAGGGGAAAACCCGCGCTTCATCGTGCTATCGAAGCTCTTGAGGAAGTCGGCATTCCAGATGCTGCAAAACGAATTAAATCCTACCCACACGAATTTTCTGGCGGCATGCGCCAACGCGTCATGATTGCGATGGCCTTGATTACCCGCCCTGAGGTTCTCATTGCCGACGAGCCAACAACTGCTCTAGATGTGACGGTCCAAAAGCAGGTTCTAGATCTAATCAAAGACCGCCAAGAGACCCTGGGTACTGCCGTAGTTCTCGTAACCCACGACTTGGGGGTTGTTTCCCAAGTGTGTGACAAAGTAAACGTGATGTATGCCGGCCGCATCGTAGAATCAGCAACTGCCAGTGACCTCTTCGCTGATCCGCGTCATGCTTACACCCGTGCTTTGCTCAAAAGCATTCCAGCAATGCATGAGAAAGGTGACACTCTTTATACGATACCCGGCCTTCCCCCAAACCTTAGCGCTCCTCCGTCGGCATGTTCTTTTCAACCTCGCAATACTCTGGGAGACAATAATCGCTGCCTCACCAAGGAGGCCCCGCAGCTCGCAGAAATCGTTCCCGGACATTACGTGCAGAACTGTCCTGGTTGTCTCGCTTCCTGATTATTATGGAATTTCAGGTTGATGGATTTATCCTCTATCTCGCCACTGAGAGGGGACTTTCAACAGCCTACCAACTCTCTGTCCGCCAAACCCTAGATAAGCTTCTTGAGTGGACTGCAAAGCAGGAGCAAGGGAGCTGGCGGGACATCGGAACTGATGAACTTTCATCTTTTCTCAGCCACCTTCGCAGAGCCGAACTCGATGCCTCATCTTTGCGCATCGCACTTGTTCATTTGAAAATATTTTTCCGTTTCCTCCAAAAGCGGAACCACATTGAAATTGATCCGGCGGAACCCCTCCTGCCACCCAAGACAGCAGCCAAACTGCCCGAAACACTGAATGCCGAGACGGTTGCACAACTACTTGCGTCGATCGATTCCGGGAAAAAGCTCGGTAAACGTGACCTTGCAATGCTTGAACTTTTCTATGCTTCAGGGCTGCGCCTTTCAGAAATGTGTAGCGCCAGACTCGAATTTCTAGATCTCGAGGACCATTTTCTGCGTATTACCGGCAAAGGCAATAAAACCAGGATCGTCCCAGTTGGCGGAAAAGCTCTTGCTGCTTTGAAGCGCTACCTCGCCAGCGAGCGCCCCAATCTCGTCACGCGTAAAACGTCTTCACACGTTTTTCTTTCAATTCGCGGAGGTCCACTCTCTCCCGATCGCGTCCGCCAGATCGTTAAAGAAAGAGCGAAGCAAGCCGGAATCGATCAAAACATCTATCCTCACCTACTCCGTCACTCCTTTGCAACTCACCTCCTTGAAAACGGAGCAGACCTCCGTGTCATTCAAGAACTCCTCGGTCACGCTGACATCTCAACGACCCAGATTTACACTCACGTAGATCAGAAGCGTCTCAAAGCCGTCCACAAAAACTTCCACCCTAGGGGATAAAAAAGCCCCACTGCCGAAGCAAATGGGGCATTTAAAAGTTAGTCGACAAAGCTCTTTAGCTCAGAGATCACTTCTTACCCTCAGCCTCGTTGCCGTTCGGAACCGTTTTCTCCGAAACTGGAATATTCTTATTTGGAGATTTTTCTTCGACCTCCTCAGATTTTGTCTCATCCGGAGATGGAAGCATGCTACGACGTGGTGGCAAGAAACCTTCGGCTTCACGAGTATTCTTGCTGATGCCACTGTAGTCCGAGCGGAATAAATCAACCTCAGCCTGGCTGACCATAATTCGAGGCTGAATCATAATAATCAATTCTGATTCGTTGCTAGTGATATCATTACTACCAAAGATACGGCCGATGCCGGGGATTCGACTCAAAATCGGAATTCCGCCACTAGCGTCTGAACTTGTTGTGGTCATAATTCCCCCGAGAATAACGGCAGAACCGTCCCGGACTGTGACTGAAGTGGAAAGCGATTCAGTGTTGATGTCAGGCACTCGGAGATCACCGACCTGTCGAAGGGTTCCCACCGAATCTCTGACCAGAGAAATTTCGAGAGTCACTTGATTATCCGAGTTAATGAGGGGCTGAATTTCCAACTCCAACTGCACATCCCGATACTCAACATTCGTGTTGATACCACCTTGATTGTTACCCCCAGTGAAAGTGCTAGAAGGAATAGCGATTCGCTGACCAGAGGTCAGAAGAGCTACCCGGTTATTTCGGGTCGTAAGCACCGTGCGTTCCAAAGTCTGGAATTTGGTTTCAGTTTCGAGAGCATTCACAAAAACTCCAAAATCGTCACCAAGGAGCCCGTATAGAGAGACCCCATTTCCAGAAGCCCCATTCGCGCTCAGAACAGCACCAAGATCGCCGAGGGTGGTAGGATCAATGATTGAGGGAACCCCTCCAAAGCTCGCAGAACCTGCAGCGGAGAAGTCCGAGCCGGTATTCTTAAGAGCCTGCGCTAAGTCGATTCCAAAATTCAAACCATCTCCGATACCATAACTACCAACCACAGCTGAAAGAGCGACTTGCTGGGCCTCCGAATCTAGATCCGTTATAAGATCACGAACGAGTTCGATGTGGTGCGGTGGACCATTTACAATGATCGTATTAGCGACATTATCTGCGACAAGCAGAGTGCGGCCTCCTACGAGTCGAGACTCCGGCTCGGTCGGGATATTCTGTTCCTGAATGCTGGTTCGTGAACCATTAGCTCCGCCCTGTCCCCCCTGCTGTCCAGTGGTCCGGTTACTTGTTCCACTCCGGTTACTGAGATTATTGCGGCTTGTAGCATTTTGGTTGTTAGTCGACCGGCCTCCGCCTTGCCCCGACGCGCCATCGCCAAGAGTCGCGGTAATCCCATTCTCCGCAATATTTAGGAATTCAGAAACCCGAAGGTAGCGGAGCCTAAAAGTCTGACGAGTATTACCACTACTGGGCTGGTCGAAACTATGGATCATAGCCTCAGCAGCCACCAAATCGGCCGGACGACCAAAGAGTAAGATCCGGCTTGTGCGGCGGACCCCTATGATTCGGATCGGAATTTCTTCGCCGGCCGTTGATGCTCCGGCGGCGACAGGAGTGGGTGGCGCGGAAGTAGAGCGAGTTGTCCTTGTTGTTTGGCGGTTGCCACCCTGTTCGTTGTAGATCTCGTTCATGCGCTCGGCAATCTCATCGACATCACCGTAAACAACCTCGACCCACTTTTCGCCAACCGAAGTTGGCACATCAATCGCTTTCTGAATCTTAATCATCTGCCGAATGAGGGAAGCATTCTCCGTGATAATCAACGAAGAGGCATTCGGGACTGCTGCAATTGTTCCGGAAGCACTTAACTGCCCCAAGGAAGACTGAAGAACTTTCACAGCTTCCTCTGGTTTGAGGTATTTGAAAACCATCTGAAACATCACAAGCTGGTCATCAACCGGGAGCTTGAATTCGTCATCGTAGAAATCTTTTGGCACCTGATTCGGACTCGTGATCGGTCCTGAAGGCACTAAGCGAACGATATCAGGCTCTTCAGGAATCGGAATCATAGCTAACCCTTCTGCAAGCAAAGTCAGTTGGAGAAACCTTGCCGCTTCCTTATTAGTCAAAGGGCCTCGCATCGTGAAAGAAACCTCACTTTGGGCGACATTATTAGTCATAATGACGCGCTTCCCGCTAAAATCCTCGTAAAGTTGAGCTGCCTTAAGCGCTAGAATGTTAGCCTCGTTGATCGAATCATTAGCAGTAACAATGATCTGATTAGGATCAACTCTCCGACCTTTGATCGGTGTAATTGCAGGCGTTTCACTAGGCTGGACCTCCGTGACAGCTGGAACGGGCTCAGGAACAGAAGGAGGCGTCGTGGCCTCCTCGCCCGGAGTAGCAGGAACAGGAACAGGGGGGACGGGCGCAGGGGGTTCTTGAGCTAGAACTCCGGCGGTAAGACCGAGAAGAAGAGATAAAGCAAATTTCATAATTAAAGTGGACTGGATAAAATGGATTCGAGTGACTGATTACTTTTTGGGAACGTAGCGAACTCTTGGTTTTGAGGTAGAACCGGAAGATTTGGTCGAACTTGAGGACGTAGATGGCAGGGGCACGCGGCTACCAGTTGAGGGACGACCTCTTTTATCGGACTTCGAGCTGCTGCTTGTTGAAGGTTTACCCGGAATCGGGGGTCGGTTCGTCTTACTAGGAGGTGTCTTGCTGTTTGTCTGAGGTTTTGCCTTGTTCGTTGTTGGTCCAGCTACCTTTTTGAGAACGAGGAACTTGGGATCAAACCGAACTTCCCCGGTCTCTTTCCCTTTCTTGAGAATAACGACAGTCTCTTCGATAAAGTTGCGGAACTGCTTCACCTCTTTGATCGCAAAACCCATCTCTGTCGCTTCCGGACTTGGGATTCGAATCCGCGTGCGATCCTTAATGTTCATCACCTCAACCTCTGTTTTCCCAACATACTTACTGACGGCAACGAGAATCCAATCTGGAAGATTTTCTGGCTCCGGATCATTTGTGATCACTTCTGGAGGGTCAGTGAGCGCTGAATTGAGATAGAGATCCTTGTAGCGATCCGGACGATGAGAGGTGGGAGGAGCAGCAAAGGCCACGCCACCCGCTAAGATCATCAATAGAAAAAATGGAGTAAATTTCATAATTCGATAGGGGGCTAAGATTTATTCTTCTTCGAGGGTCGGAAGGATCCACTTTTCGATTTCAATTTCGACCTCGATCCGAGTGAGATCATTGTTTTGAGGCTTCACCTCCATTTTTGTAACGACCTGTCGTTGGTTCGTTTGGTGGATAGTGGTAAGCCAGGAAAGAACATCTCGCTCCATGCCTGTCACTTTGAAGAGGACCTTGACCCGGTCGAAGTGTTCCCCAGGCTGATACGTGATGATGCGGGAATCACGAATTTCAAGGCGTCGCGCGGTAGCCTGCTTGCGAAGGAGAGCTTGAAGCTTCGACTGAGCCTCGAGTGGGGTCGTTCGCATAGTCCCACTCCGCTCGAGCCAAGCCATCTCAGGCTCGTATTTATCGCTCAGCGATAGAGTCATCTCGGCGGCCTTCAATTTACTCTCGGAAGTCCTCTTGGATCGATCAGCCTTCTGCACTTCTGGAAGATACAACATGTTGAACCCAATGAAGTTCAAGATGAGGAAGAATGTGACCCCCAAGACAAGGAGGAGTTTTTTTTCGCGTTCGGACATATTGGCGATCTATTCGGTGGCGTTGCCTACAAAGGTAAAAGTCAACTTACCACTTCTTTTGTCTATGGTTTCCGGCTGAATTGCCCATTCAAAATCATCAAGATCTGAACTTTGTCGCAGATTCCCGGCGTATTTTGGAATTTGTTGCTGGTTTTCTTGGTCTGCGAACCCTTCCAGAACAATTTCGCGAGCGACTCTGAGTTCATCCTCAATCTCCCTAAACTGATTGAGGAACGTCAGTTTTTTGAAGCGAATATAACGATCCTCCTTGGTGTTTGGGAGTGCGCGATAACTGGAAAGGAAAAGTTCAAGCGGATGGAAATCGGTCTCGACCACTGGGCGAAGCTCGGCCCATTTGGAACGATGCCTGTCAAGAAGACTAGCTTCCGCGCTGACGGCATCGGCATTCATTTTGACTTTTGCCGCGACCATTTTTGTATCTTTAAGATCAAAGAACAGGTAAGCGACCACCCCGAGATAAACAACCGCCAGGGCCGCAATCATGATATTACGGTTTCGTTTCCCCTGAACAGCAAGACGCTCAGCCCGGACATCAGCCGGAAGAAGACGGCTTGGGGGCTCTGGCCAAGTTGGATTGGGTCTCGGTGAGGAACTCGCGGGAATCCCGAGACCTCGCGATAGCGCCTCCAGCTCTTCGGGCCGAGCATCGGAGGCAGATCCATGAGACCAGACTATGATCCCCTCAGGGATATCTGTGAGCAGCCCTTGGAGTCTCAACTGAGTGAGAGCAAGACCAATCTCGTTACCTGCCCGGAGGTCGAGCCGCTCTCCTGAGAGGCATTGAAAATAAAGAGCTCCCCCTGGTTTCCCAACCCCAAAGACCCAGCGGCCTAATTCAGACCACACCACCACTCGCCCCTCGGGCAGGGGTAGGCAACGGGGCGAAATATCAAATTGATCCGGACTTTTCCGCGGAAGCTTACCTTCGGAAGGAGGGTTCATGACGACCGCGGTCAAGTGAGTCTCCTCTGAGGTTGTCGCATAAACGAAGTGATCCGTGAGTTGACCACCATCAAGAGCAGGCCGGTTTCCGCTTTTTTCAAGCTGCATTGAAGCAAGATCGCCCAGCAGTGAAAGGTCATCGGTCTGCGCGCGAAAAGGCACAGCAAAGACCTCACGAACGGGAACGGCCATTGCGACCGGTCCGGAAGGGATCCCGGTGACGTCAAGCGCAAGCATATGATCAGTCGAGGAATGCTGCTGGTATCCGCTCATCGCGGACCCCGTCCAGATTTCCCAGCCGTCAGCGCCGGGAATCATTAAATTAAGGTCTCCTTTTTTGGCACTCATTGAATAGCAATTTCCTTTCGGTCAAGAATAGTGGGGTTTTGTGATCGGTTGTTGATGATGAGGACGAGCTTACGCCGAACAGAACCCGCATAGCCAACGCTTTCGATTCTCGTCACTTGGTCATTCGCATTGAGCCGCGCTTGAATCACTCCCGTTTGGTCATCAATGCCCAGATTTGCGAGAGCCGAAGGGACGTCAATAGGCTGATCATCCTCGGTGTTACGAATGCCATCAGCTCCGTCGACGATCTCAACTAGGCTCACCGCTGCCTCGATATTAGTCTCGGTCGCGACAGCGATATATTCGGCCGGCGCCTCATTGACGTCGAGTCCGCCGCTGCTCCACACCGTAAACCAGTCCCGCCAGTTTGGGTTAGCAGCCTCCACAAGGGGCATCCCACGAACCAAGCGCATTTCCTCGAGAGCGTAAAAAGGACGATTGAACGGTTGCTCGAACAACCCTTGGCCCTCGTAGAAATCGCGTTCCGCACCATTAAGCTCAAGATCGTCATCGGTATCGATCCAATCGATGAGAGCATCCGCAATCTCGCTGGCGGTATCGAAGTCGATCCCCCACTCTGCAAAAATGAGGCGAATGAGAGCCTTATCCTCTGAAAAGAGGATGAAATTGATGTTAAAGCGACCACCCTCCGAGAGAATTTGGGCGTTGAAACCCGCTCCATTTTCAAAAGATTGACTGAGTAAGTTCGTGTCCCATTCCTCAACCGAAGGATTAGCGGCAACATTGATTCCCATCTCCGCATACTGCCGGGCCTCGATACCATTGATCTGGGATGAGGCGACCTCTGACTGATAGCGACTAATTTTGACGGTCGCCACCAGAGCAAGACCCATCACCGCAATGATCCAGAAAACCGCAATTAAAGTGGCTCCGCGCTCTAGATTATGATGTTTAAAAACCTTCATTAGCGACTGATTCTCGGAGTCGAGCCTGATGTCGGGCCTCCTCCCGTTGAGGGTCTTTGGGTTCCACCACTTCCTCCAGCGGGACGCGATCCGGTCCCAGGTGGGCGATCCCCCCCCGGTCTTGCTCCGCCTCCGCCCGGAACACTTCCGGGCTGTCCGCCGGCTCCGCCGCTATTTGAACGAGCACTGCGGGCACTGTTTTGTAAGGCACTCATGTTCGTCCTCGGATTTGATTTCTTGGGGATCCAAAAAAGCCGCTTCACCCGACGATCACCATTTTCGAAAATAATAGTCAACTCAACGTAGGATGGCCTTTGGTTTGGAGCATCCCATTCATAAGGCCACTCATCGCGCTCAGTGTTGTCATAATTACGGACATCCAAAACCGTCCACTCGAAAAGCCTCACATCACGCAAAAGAGTGACTGTCGCAATTGGATCAATTCCGCGTTCCGCAGGTCCTTCATCACTATCCAGAATCTGTACATCATAATACTCCAGGACAACATCAAGGCCGTCAGTAACGGTGGGAATGGTAATCAGCCGCGTAGCTTGAGCCGCGATAGGAATCCCGCCCCAGTTAAATGAAACGGGCGTATTTTGGAAAGTCAGCTCGGAAGTATATGGCTCAGAATTACTGGTGTTTCTGAGATTAAAAATAGCATCCCCCGGCAGGCTATCGAAGTGATTTCTTAGGAAAGAGAAAAATGCATCCCGTTCGATCTCCTCGTTCTGGATATCGACCATTTTGGAATTTGCGCGAACCGAACCATCCGCAATCTTAAAAATAGAAGTAAGAACAAATCCCGCTATGGCAATTGCAATCACGAGCTCGAAAAGGGAAAAGCCCTTCGCGCTGCGTGCAGGTAGCTGACGGAATTCAACTTTCATCAGCGATAAAGGGGAAGGTAGCGCCAACCACGAACAACTCGTTCCTGGTTCTGGCCGTCTTGCTCAAATCGTGCGATCACCGTGACCTGCCACATGTTCTGAAGGAAATTACCATCAATCGTCTCCATCTCCTCGAGCGGAACAACGATCGTCTCAAGATCAAGATCGCGCTCTTCGATATAAACTTCAGTGCTCCCTTCCTCGAGTCGCTGCAAATAAAGCGCCTCGTTGAGAGCACTGTCCATGATCTGGGTGATAACCTGCTTTTCTTTCACATAGGCTGTCGTTCGCCAGAGAGTTGCAAGCGCTTTGGAGTAGGAGGTCGCAACAATTGTGAAGATTCCAAGAGCAAGAATCACCTCGGCCATCATGAATCCGTTTTCCCGGCCTCTGGAGGATAATACCTTCATCACTGATTTCCGATGGCCATCTCAAAATCAGTGGCCTTCGCTGTAAGGGGATGAAATTCTCGGGATAAATAGGCGTCTCCTTCTTCGCTTACCAATTCGATCGCAAGGGGTTCGCTAGGACTATTCGGCTGATGAATCCACGTCTCGACCACATTGTCGCTGACGACCTGAAAATCGTTGCTATTCCAGCGACGAACCGCCATCCGGTATTTTGGATCAATCTTGTAAACCACCGGCCACGGCATGCTGTCGAGAGATCTCAGAGCCGACCGTTCCCCAACCTGCTCCAGAGGCTCGGGGACAAGCTCATCCTCCGGGCGAGCCATCGGCATTAAACGAGCCTCACCCTCACTCAGTTCAATCACAAAAGGCTGTTGGTAACTATGAGACATCGCCCGGGCTCGGAGCGCTAAGTTCTCGATTCCCGAATGAGCCTCCCGAATATCTTTTTCGATATTCGGGATGGAAATCATAAAAGCAGCAGCGCCGAACACAATGCTCGTGATCGCCATCACCACGATCAATTCCAAGAGCGAAAAGCCACAATGGCTCCTGCCCGGATAGATCGTTCTGGACGACGATATCATAAAAGAGGGGGAGGCTAAAAAAGCCTAGTTTTGAGGGTCCTTTTGGCTACTCATATCGTCCTCGGAACCAAACTGTTTGTCAGGACCAGCTGACATAATTTCAGGCCGACTTGGATCTTTGCTGCCTGGATACTCGTATTTGTATTTGGTATCCCAAGGGTCAAAAAGAGCTTCTTCGTCATCCAGAGCCTGCACCCAGTCACGAGGCCGGGGTGAACTTTGGGGCCGTTTTAAAAGAGCCTCGAGCCCCTGGCTAGTCGATGGATACTTCCCCCCGATATTTTTGTAAGCTTCTAGGGCCGACGAAAACGAAGTCATGTCTTGTCGCGAAGTACTTACGGCCGCTGAGTCCTTGATCCTCCCCATGCTGTAAATCGCTCCCCCTAGAATAAGCCCAATGATTCCCATCACAATGACCATCTCGAAGAGGCTAAATCCACGAGCCATCCGCGGGGAGATCCCTTTGTTTCCTTTTGATTGAATTTTCATGATTTGGTTGAGAATAACGTTATACTTATAAAAGCGCCGAAAGGACAAAAAGTTGTCGGTTGTTTTCAGAAAAACAACTCTTCCTTCTCGGCCGATGGCGCGAACGAGTGACAAAATCGACGAAAACCGCTAAATCACAATAATTTACCACCTGAAATCTCACATTTTAGATTAAAACGCGCTCTCGACTAGGTTGACATCCGGTTTTGCTCCCTCCTCGAGCACGATTTCCACTACATCATAGCGCCAAGAGATCTCGCGGCGAACATCCTGATTCTTTCCGGGGCGAACCTCTTTGCCAAGTAAACGTAGCCATTCCGTCGCTCCACGGGTGATAAGAGCCCGTTTTTCAGCATTCACGGCACGTATTGGACGGCCATAATCGCGCCGAGTTCTCGTCTTCACTTCCGCAAAAACGAGAAGATCGAGATGATCGCCGCCCCGCAGAACCAAATCAACCTCGCCCCCCTCTGGAGCACGAAAATTACGAAAAAGAACTTTCCAGCCAAGAGATTGCAGGTATCTCGCAGCGATTTTCTCGCCTAAAGCCCCAATTTGGTGCGGCGAAAGTTTACTCAGGCGGCAAGGACAGTTGAGCAACCGGCTGGAACGAGCGACGGTGGATTTCGCACGGACCCAGAGTCCGGAGGGCTTCAAGGTGAACTTTAGTGCCATATCCTTTGTGCTTTTCGAATCCGTAACCGGGAAAGCGAAGGGCCGCTTTCCGCATAATACGGTCACGAGTTACTTTGGCAAAAATACTGGCCGTGGCAATCGAAAGACTCTTTGAATCGCCCTTCACAATCCCCTCATGAGGAAAAGGGAAATTCGGAACAGGAAGGCCGTCGATCAGGCACATCCCAACTTCTATCCCTAGACCCTTCACCGCACGTGCCATCCCCAAATGAGTCGCTCTAAGGACATTCACTTCGTCAACCTCCTTCGCCTCCACAAGACAAACCGACCATTTAATATCGGGATTTTCGCTTAACTCATCATATAACGCCTCCCGCTTTTTTTCAGTTAGCTTCTTGGAGTCGTTAATCACAGGATGACTAAAATCGGGAGGAATAATCGCCGCTCCGACCGAAACCGGGCCTGCTAAGGGACCACGCCCAGCTTCATCCACGCCGATCACAATCCCGAAATCGGAATAACGTTTTTCAAATTCTAGGTCAGGCATCACGTTCAAGAAATTCGAGCTCTCTCAGTTGCTAAGTTCGCCTTTCTTGGTAAGCCTGACCCCTGCGCATCAATAAATCCACTTCCTTATTTATAGAAGGTCCCCCGAACGACCTCCGACAATTTTTGAAAAAATCCGGGGCACCTTTATGCGATCCTCTTAGAGGAAAAGATCATTGCTCCATCGAGAGTCATCAGACCCATGCATAATCCGACCCTCTGAGACAAGTCGCTTGAGAGCACAACCAGTCACTACCGTGGGTCAATCTCTGGCCTGAATTCTCACTTGTGATCCCCCTTTTCGGATTTACGATTGGTCGTAATCAAAACAAGCCATTTGAAGAAAGACATCATTATCATTGGAGCAGGACCCGGCGGACTTACTGCAGCCATGCTTCTCGCTCATCGAGGCTATAAAGTCACCCTCCTAGAAAAAGAGGATCGCGTAGGTGGCCGAAGTGCTCGGATCGACCTTGGCCCCTACTCTTTCGATACAGGCCCTACTTTTCTTCACCAAAAATTCACCCTTGACGAAATCTTCGCTGAGGTCGGGCGCAAGAGCGAGGATTACCTCGACTTCGTAAAGCTCGATCCTATGACCCGGCTTACCTGGGGGGATGTGTCTCTTGAAACCAGCTGCGACCGCGAAAAAATGGCCGCCAATATCCGATCAGTTTTCCCCGAGGAAGAAGAAAACTTTCTCCGTTTCATGGACGATCATGCCAAGAAATTACGGACGATTTTTCCTTGTCTCCAAAAGTCCTACCAAAATCTCTCTTCCTACCTTGACCCGACTCTCTTTAAGGCGCTTCCACACGTCGCCACCACAAAGTCGGTGATGGATGTGTTAGGAAACTACTTCACCGACGATCGGCTCAAACTCGCCTTTACCTTCCAAGCGAAATACCTAGGCATGTCACCCTGGAAATGCCCAGGACTCTTCAGTATCCTCTCCTACATCGAATACGAACACGGTATCTATCACACCCAAGGGGGGCTCTCTGAAATCTCAGAAAGTATGGCTCGTGTAGTGGAGGAGGAGGGCGGCCAAATCCGTTTCAACTCCGAAGTAAAGGAGATCAAGTATGTTGGCAAGACTGCTGCCGAGGTCGAATTGACCGATGGCCAAGTCCTGTCGTGCGATCAACTGATTGTCAATGCGGACTATGCCTATGCGCGTAGTAGGATCTTCGGAGAGAAAAAGAAGCCCCGCGAAGAACTCCTCAAGAAAAAATATTCATGCTCCACCTTCATGCTCTACCTTGGCGTAGACAAAATCTATGAAGACCAGCCACACCACCACATCATCTTTGCAGAAGATTACCATCGCAATCTAAATGAGGTCCTTGAGGGCAAGACAATCTCGAAGGATATGTCGATCTACATTCGAAATTCCAGCATCACCGATCCCACTGTCGCTCCTCCCGGACACTCTCAACTCTACCTTCTCGTTCCAACCGTCAACACCCGTCATGGTCACGATTGGGAAACCGAAAAAGAAGCTTACGCGGAACAAATCATTGACCGCATGATCGAGAAAACAAACATGAAGGACCTACGCGAACACATCGTCGAAAAAAGGGTCCTTACCCCGACGAATTGGGAGGACTCTAATATCTTTATCGGAGCGACTTTCAACCTCGCCCATACTCTGAATCAAATGCTCCACTTCCGACCGCAAAACAGGCTCAAGGGCTTTGATAATCTCTATCTCGTCGGAGGTGGAACCCATCCAGGCAGCGGGCTTCCCACCATCTACGAAAGCGCTCGCATCACCGCGAATCTCATCGATGAGGAATATGGCACGAAGCGTCAACGCGTCGACTTCGCTACCAAAATTCTCGAAGAAACCGCTAAGTAAGCTACTTCAGGAACTTTCGGATCCAGCGGTAGGCTTTTTCGTAAGGGGGTAACATTTCGGTAAAATCTTTTTTGATAAAGAAGCGCTTTGTCACCGATTTTTCGTAGCTGAAAGCCTCAACCCCAAACCTTCCCCGATACCTACCGTATCCACTCTCACCTACCCCTCCCAGCGGAAGCTGTAGTTGCGAAAACTGCTTCATCGTATCATTCAGACAGAGCGAACCTGAAGGCAAAGCCCTCGTCACCGCATTCGTGAAATCTGCCTGCCTGCTGAAACAATAAACCGCCAGCGGATTATCCATCTTCTCCAATCGCCCTACGAGTTCACCCTGATCAGCGAACCCCACGATCGGAAACACTGGCCCGAAGATTTCTTCTTGCATCGCCGGGTGATCCCAGCCCGCATTGAGGATGATTCGTGGTGCTAGAAAAAACCGCTCCTCATCATCATCACCGAAGGTCTTAACCTCACCTTCGCAAAGGGTCTTCACCCTTTCTACATGATTAGATGAAATCATCGCAGCCATCTCCTGCGACCAAGGGATTTCTTTTAGAACCTCCTCACACGCCCTCTCAAAATCAATCCTCACCTTCTCTTTCACTGCGACAAAATCCGGTGCGAAACAGGTCTGCCCTGCATTGAAAAACTTTCCAGCCAGTATCCGACGCGCCGCAATTTTCAGGTCTACTCCTTCATCTACGACACAAGGACACTTGCCACCCAACTCCATCAAAGTTGGCGTCAAAGACTGAGCCGCCTTGATCGCCACTTTCCGACCCACCCTCGTACTTCCCGTAAAAAAGATGAAATCAAATTTCTGATCCAGCAAAGCCTCCACGACCTCCGCTCCTCCCGTGACCACCTCAGCCCCACCTTGGTCAAAAACCTCCTCAATGATCTCACGTAAAACCCGCTCACTCGCCGGAGCCAATTCCGAAGGCTTCAACACAACTGTATTTCCAGCTGCAATCGCCGCGATAATTGGGCTAAGAGATAACTGAAAGGGATAATTCCAAGGAGCGATCACAAGGACCACCCCAAATGGTTCACGGTCAATCCAACTGCGGCAGGGCCAAAAATAAACTGGTGAACTCACACGGCGACGCCTCAGCCATTTTTTCATGTTTTTGTGAACAAGCCGTAACTCCTGCAGCAAAAAATAATACTCCGAAAGATACGCCTCCATTCCTGGCTTCCCTAAGTCCTCAGCCAAAGCAGCCAAAAGATCATCGCGCCTCGAAAGCAAAACTCTCTCAAGTTTCGCCAAGGCGTCCCTTCTATCATCCAACCCGAGAAGGGCGCCAGAGCGAAAAAACTTCCGCGCGCGCCCTACAACTTCCCGAATTCCATCAGACATCCCCTCCAAAGTAAAATGCTTCGCCCTGTTGACAAGGGAAGACTCCCAACGAAGATGGCCTTTAGTGAGAACCTCCAAAGTTGCAGTCATCGGCGCCGGTCTTGGCGGACTCTCTGCTGCCATCTCACTTCGCGCCGCTGGCTACCAAGTCGAAGTCTTTGAAAAAAATGAGAAAATCGGAGGGAAACTGAACCTATTCGAGAAAAACGGCTTTACCTTTGACCTCGGGCCTTCGATTTTCACTCTTCCCCAGTTCTTTCGAGACCTCTTTGAGCGAGCCGGAAAAAGAATGGAAGACTACGTGCAACTCGACGCCGTGACTCCCCACTGGCGCAACTTTTTCGAAAAAGGGCCTTCTATCGACCTTTATCAGGAAAACGACCTCATGAAAACTGAGCTCGCGAAGCTCCCGGGTGATCTTGAAAAGAATTGGGCTGAACTCCAAGATTTCCTCGATTATGGACGCAAGCAATTCGGTGTCGTCAACGACGGCTACTTCAACAAGGGGCTCGATAGTCTTTGGGAGTTTATCAAGCACTACAAGTTTAGCCTCATAGGTGGTAAGATCGACTACCGAGCGACCATGGCCGAGTCCATTGCCAAGCGCCTGAGCGACCCAAAGCTCCGCATGATTTTTGAATACTTCATCAAGTATGTTGGGTCCTCCGCTCTCCAAGCGCCCGGCTACATGAACTTGATGCCCATTATCCAATACGACTACGGTCTTTGGTATGTTCGTGGAGGCATGTATCAACTCGCAAACGGCCTTGGGAAGTTAATGGAGGAAATGGACATTACCGTTCACCTCAATGCCGATGTTCAAAGTATTACAAAAGAAGGAAAAAAGGTGACATCAGTCAACCTTGCCGACGGCACCTCTCATGCTGCAGATATTATCGTGAGTAATATGGAAGTCATTCCAGCCTACCAAAAACTCCTGAACGAGCCATCTGCCTTCACTCAAAAACTCGACAAAAAATTCGCGCCGGCCTGCTCTGGTATTGTTCTCCATATCGGAACAAACAAGCCATTCCCTCAGTTGGCTCACCACAACTTTTTCTTTTCTGAGAACCAGCACAAGCACTTCAAGACTGTCTTTGAAAAGCAAGAACTTCCGGAAGATCCGACTCTCTATGTCGTGGCCCCGACCCGGACTGATGCGACCAAAGCCCCAACAGGTTCTGACAATATTAAAATCCTTCCACATATCCCCCCACTCCGTGAGGGTTCGAATATCACCCATGAAGATTACGTCGCTCTAAAAGAACGCTGCCTCGATAAAATGGAGCGCTGTGGCATCAAGGGGCTTCGAGAAAGCATCGTCGTCGAAGATCTTCTCACTCCAGTCGACATCGAAAGGATGTATCGTTCTAACCGCGGATCAATTTACGGTGTTGTCACCGACTGGAAACGGAACTATGGGTTCAAGGCGCCCAAAACTTCCTCTAAATATAAGAACCTCTACTTCACTGGCGGCAGTACCAATCCAGGTGGTGGAATGCCCATGGTAATTCTCTCTGGGCAAAACTGCGCTGACCGTATTATCGCGCGCCACCCGCTTTCGTGAGCCAAGCACTCTACCTGTGAACCCTTACAAAAAGAGATGTTCCTCGCACTTCCAGTCATCGCACTTCTGATTTCTTTCGCGATTCTCTTCTCTCTCTGCCGTCCACGCTACCTCACTTCAAAAACCGCCAATGCTGGGAAAATTTCCATCATCGTACCAGCTCGTGACGAAGAACATAATATTTCGAAGCTTCTCACCTCCATTCGCAGCCAATCCAGTCAACCATTGGAGATTCTCGTCATTGATGATCAATCGATTGACCAAACTGCCGCAGTGGCACGTGAGCTGGGGGCTACGGTTATTCCAGGAAAAGAAATGCCCGCGGGTTGGAAAGGCAAGACTTGGGCTTGCCAACAAGGTGCCGATGCCGCGGTTGGTGAATGGTATCTTTATCTCGATGCCGACATCACCCTCCTCGAGAATGGACTCGCTAAATTGGCAGCTCTTACCTCAGTTAAGGCCACCCATTCTATTTGCCCTTTCCACAAAATTCAAAGGCCCTACGAACAGCTTTCCGCCTTCTTTAATACCATCACCCTTGCCGGCGTCGACACCTTCGCAGCAACGCCATCTTCTCAGGGCACCCTCTTTGGCCAAGTCCTCCTAATTCACCGCGATCACTACCAGAAAGCCGGAGGACACAAAGCGGTCAAAGACGAAATACTTGAAAACTTCCAATTTGCCCAGCGCCTCAAAGCCCAAAATTTCGATATTAATTTATATCTGGGTAAGGGAACCGTTGAGATGCGTATGTTCCCCGAAGGCCTCGCTCAACTTACAAGCAGCTGGAAAAAGGGCTTCCTTGCCGGAGCAGCTCAGTCCCCAAAGCGCGCACTCCTCAATACCTCACTCTGGCTCACAGGAGGCATGATGCTAATGGTGGCCTTCACACTCATCCCCTTTGGAAATGCCACTTTCCTATCAGCAACTCTCTTGTGCTCATTTTGTTACGGTTTTCTCTCCTTCTTTTGCTTTCGACTCGCTGGCAACTTCTCGCTCTGCACAGCCCTCCTTTTTCCGATCCCTCTCTTATTCTATCAAATCCTCTTTTTTAAGGCTCTGCTTGATCAGAAGAAAGGGGTGAAAGCCACCTGGAAAGGTCGCACCATCGATTAACAACACACCATGTGGCTCGAATTTTCCAACCTAACCATCATTTCACTCAACTGCCTTGGCATCCCCGCGGTCCACTTGGCGATCGCTTGGCTCTGCGAACAATTCAGCGACCACCGTTTCATCCGTTGTCTCCCGTCTGTCGCACCAAAGCCGAATAAATTTTACGAAAAATACCTCTTCATCCGCCGTTGGAAGCATCTCTTGCCAGATGGAGCGCCATGGTTCGATGGCTTCCCGAAAAAAAAGCTTAAATCCACCGAGCCCGACTACCTCCGTAAGTTTATTCTGGAAACCCGACGCGGCGAATTTTCCCATTGGGTTCAGTGGATCCTAATTACCGGCTTCATTGCGTGGAATCCGTTTCCAGCAAACCTCATAATCATCGCTTACGCTTTCGCCTCAAACGCCCCCTGCCTCGTCAACCTGCGACACACCCGTCAGCGTCTTCTTCCTGCCCTCATAAAACAGTTATAATTGGGGATTCATCCAAGGTTCATTTTCATTCGGATAGATTCGCGATGTCATGAAACAGACCAAGCTTATCGTAACTATCATCTCTGCTTTCCCCTTCATGCTCTCCGCCCAAGGTCCAGGTGGTCCCGGAGGGCCTCCTCCGACTGATCCCCTCACCACCCTTCTCGATAAGAACGAAGATGGCAAACTCTCAGCCGGCGAAATAAAGCGCGCTCCAAAAGCCCTTCTTAAGCTCGACGAAAATGATGACAACTCGATCAGTTCCGATGAATTAAAACCCGAAGAACCCAAAAAGAGCCGACGCCAACGCCGCAAAGAACGAGACGGAGAAGGGCAACAACCACGCCCTCCTCAACCACAAAAATCCCCACTCATGGAAGCGCTCGATACCAATGAAGACGGAGAGCTTTCAAAAGAAGAAATCGCAAACGCCATCAAATCATTGACTGCTCTCGATAAAGATCGCGACGGAAAACTCTCCCAAGAGGAATCTGGACTCGAGTCTAAGAAAGACCTGCAGCGCAGCAGACCTCCTCAAGGTGGGCCTCCGCAGAATGGACAAGGAGGACCTCCGCAGGGTGGGAAAAGACCACCTCGGCGCTAAAGAAATTCACCCTTGATGCCCCTCTAGATCGTTTCAACGTAATCTAGCAGGGTTCTTTTACCTGAGTTCAAAAGATCATCTCTGTTTTTTCAGATAATCTAGTAAGAGCCTGACTCCAACCCCGGTTCCGACAGCGCCGCCTTGGTAATCTCGGCGCGACGCGCCCCAAGCAGTCCCAGCTATATCTAGGTGAGCCCAAGGAATATCACCCACAAAGTTTGCAAGAAAAGCACCCGCAGTGCATGAACCTGCTCCGGTTGAGGGACTTCCAATATTCTTCAAGTCTCCAACCGAGCCTTTCATATCTTCTTTGTGGAAATCAATAATCGGTAGCGGCCAGACCAATTCACCAGTCGTCTGCCCCGAAGCCACTAGTTCATCTGAAAGCGTTTTGCTATTTCCCATCACTCCGGTCAACTCGTGGCCGAGGGCGACCACCACAGCCCCGGTTAAAGTCGCTAAATCAATCATAGCATCCGGCTTGATCGTTTTCTCAGCATATGCCAGCGCGTCAGCTAAAATCAGGCGCCCTTCGGCATCCGTATTGAGGACTTCAATCGTAAGCCCGTTACTCGCAGTCACCACATCACCTGGCTTCACTGAACTTGCATCGGGCATATTCTCCGAGGTTGGGACAAGACCATGAACCTCGACATCAGGATTCAACCCCGCAAGCGCATGAAAGGTTCCCAGCACGGCGGCTCCACCTGACATGTCATATTTCATCTCGTCCATGCGTGCCGATGGCTTGATGCTGATTCCACCCGAATCAAACGTGAGTCCTTTGCCCACCAAACAAATCTTACGCTTCGCTTTCTTGGCGGGCTTATAAACAAGATGGATCAAATAAGCTGGCTCAGAAGAACCGCGAGAGACTGACAATAGAGAACCCATTCCGAGCTTCTCCATCGACTTTTCGTCAAGAGCCTTCACTGTAATTTTTGGCGAGTTCTTCGCAATCTTACGGGCCTCGGCGACCATATCCTTTGGACGCATCTTATTTGCAGGGGTGTCCTGTAAGCGGCGTGCGAAAGTATTCCCCTCACCCACGATCACCCCAGTCTTAGCCCCTCTAGAAACTTCCTTCGAAGACTGGATAATCACCTTTTTAAGAGAACTCTTTTTCGGTGAACGCTTAAAATCAACAAGACGATGAGCACCCATCACCAGACCTTCACCCAAGGCTTGCCCAAAATCTTCGGCAGATTTATCCAGCTTAAGATCCACCCAAAAGGTCACCGCTGCCGCATGAGTCTTCTGGGCCTTCTGAGCCGCAATCGCTGCGGCCCGTCTCACCGTCTCCAAATCAAACGATTTCCCCTTTCCCAACCCGATCAAAAGTACTCGCTCTGCCGGACCATCGATCGTATCAGCAAACCGAGTCTCCCGACTCTTCCCCGAAAATGAAGTTTCGACACTTTTCGGAATCGTAACTCCTGACGGTAATTTGGGAGTTCTTCCCTCTGGAGATAATATTACCAATAAATCCGTCTTCGTCACTTTCGCGGAAATCGTCTTAAATGAAATTTTCATGAACCACGAAATGCCCAAAAGACCTGATCAAATCCAGCTTAAACAGTCCAATAATCAATCAACCGAAAGACGCGCTCGCTGAGGGGACCTATTTCAGCTAAAGACAGGAAATGAGCATATTTGCAAAATTAATTCTCGTCGCAACTGCAGCGATAATCACTGCACCATCAGTGATTTTCGCCCAAGCATCAAAACCCCGCGTCAACAATGAGAAGCCCGAAAAAGTAAAAGGGCAAGTCAAGCGTATCCATCCACACGCCCTCAAGCTCATCCTCACCGGAAAGAAAAAAGAGGCTGCAGAATATCTCGAGAAAACATCTGCCGCCAAAATTAACCCAGACCACACCAAGCTTCTTCATGATATCATCAAAGGCAAAAAAAACGCCTGGCAATACGATGCAAAGACTTGGCCCTGGGACCGCGTCCTTCCAAACACTTCCCTCAAGAAGGACGCCCCAAGCGACAAGTTCACCATCGGCTTTGGCGGTGGATCTGGATATGTCCCCGAAAACGAAAGAATGTGGGACACCATAGGAGCTATCGAGCCACGTGCCCTTCTCCTTCTTGGCGACAATGTTTACATCGACGACCCCGAGACCCCGGAGATGCAACTCTTCCACTACTACCGTCGTCAAAGCCAACCAGAGTGGGGCAAACTCGCAAAAACCGTTCCCATCTACTCGATTTGGGACGACCACGACTTCACAACTAACGATGGCTGGGGGGGACCCGATATCGAAAAACCATCGTGGAAGCGCGATGTCTGGGAAATCTACAAAGAAAACTGGGATAATCCCTACTACGGGGGCGGAAAAGAAAACCCCGGTTGCTGGTTTGATTTTAGCATCGGCGATGTTCATTTCATCATGATCGACGGGCGTTATTACCGAGAGTCACCCAAGGACGAAACTCCGTCTATGCTCGGACCCGTCCAGATGAAATGGCTCAAGAAAACCCTCACGGAAAAGCCCGCCACCTTTACGGTGATCTGCACCAACGTCCCCATGGCTCCGAAAGTCAAACCCGGCTCCAAGGACACCTGGGACGGATACCCGGAAGAACGCTCGGCAATCTACCAGTTCATCGCCGATCAAAAAATCCCCGGCGTTGTCATCCTCTCCGCCGATCGCCACCGCTCGGATGCCTACAAGGTCGATACCGAAATCAACGGCATGTATCCCCTCTTCGAGTTCAGCTCGTCACGACTCACCAACCAACATGTCCATAAGCTCATCGACCATTCACTTTTTGGTTATAATGACAAACAGTCCTTTGGAAAAATCGATTTTGATCTCACCACCGAAGATCCAACTGTCAAATACACCATCATCAATATCGACGGAAAAAAGATTCACGATCTCACCATCAAGCTCAGCCAACTTCAGTTTAAATAAGTCTTCGATATGAAATCTCTCTTCCCTGCCATTTTTATTCTGCTTAGCGCACAAGGATTCGCCGAACTCAAACTGCCTCATATTTTCGGCAGCCAGATGGTTCTGCAACGGGACAAGCCCGCCCGCATTTGGGGCTGGGCGGATACCGAAAAAGAAATCGTCATCACCTTCGCCGGTCAGAAAAAGTCCATCGTCTCAGAGAGAGATGGCAAATGGGAAATCTCGCTAGACCCAATGCCTGCAAATGCCACGGGCCAAACACTCAAAATCGTCTCAGGAGATCACTCGATCATTTTGGACGACGTCCTTCTTGGTGATGTCTGGATCTGTGGAGGACAAAGCAATATGGAATGGAGGCTTCGTAGCTCCCGCGACGCCGATATTGAAATCCCAAGTGCACGCTATCCCGCGATCCGATTTATTCGGATCGAACCCGAAGGGCTACCGGAACCCCAAGACGACTTTCCATCGGAGAATGGCGCGGGAATTTGGAACCAATGCTCCCCCGAAACGATCGGCGACTGCTCCGGCGTCGCTTACTTTTTTGGGCAACGCCTTCACCGGCGGCTCGATGTTCCCATCGGTCTAGTTAACGCCGCCTGGGGCGGAACAATGGCTCAACACTGGGTTACCCGTCGCACTCTCAAGACCCTACCTACCATGAAGCCTTACTTCACAGACCATGAGGAAAAGTGTCAGGCGTGGATTGATAAGGGAGCTGAAAAAGGAGCCGCCAGACGCCTCGCCAAAGACCTCAAAGAATGGGAGATGCGAGCAAAGGAAGCGGAAGCTAAGGGAGAAAAAAAGCCCGGTGGAAAGCCTAATCCACGCAACTATCAAAATCCTAATCAGGGGCGTATCCCTTCGGGGGCACTCAACGCCATGATTATGCCATTGAAAGGACTCACTATTCAGGGCGCTCTTTTCTACCAAGGTGAAAATAATTCCTTCGGTAATAGCTGGATTCCCTTCCCCGAAACCTTCCCCTCCGTTATCTCTGACTGGCGAAAAATCTTCCGGGACCCAAAGTTGCCTTTTGGCATCATTCAAATTGCAGGATGGAGTACCCGACGCTCAATGACCTATGACATGAATCACCACACCAACGTGATTCGCGAACAACAATTCCTAACCTGGCAAAACACCCCTAACACCGGTCTGATCGTTAGCTTCGATGCAAATAGTGACTCTAATATTCACCCGAACCGAAAGTATCCCGTTGGCGATCGCTCTGCCCGGTGGGCACTCTCGACCGTCTATGGCATTAAGGACGGCACTCGCTCTGAGAATCCACTTGAATGGCATGGCCCGATCTACGAATCGATGGCGATCCAGGAAAAAAAAATCCTGATTGGCTTTGGAGAAAAAGGGTCGAGCGGACTCCGTCTCGACCAAACCGATGCGCGCGGTTTTTACATCGCAGGAAAAGATCGGGTCTTCCACCACGCCGACGCAAGAGTTGTAAAACCTTCTGGCGTCGAAGTCTGGTCCGAAGATGTCCCGGAACCTATCGCCGTTCGCTACGCATGGTCCAACCTGCCTTTAGGAACCCTCATGAACGGCAAAGAACTTCCCGCCTACCCATTCCGAACTGACACTTGGCCACTTAAGCCCCACTACGGAGAGGATCTCTATTACGTCGGGCCACCCTCAAAAGACCCGAATTAGACGGAAAACCCACAAACTATGAAAGTTCATCAGGATAGCGATTCTTTCCGATCCGTGATCATTGATTTAAACTCCTCCACGACTTCGAATCAAAAATCGAACCTACCCATTATGGGACATCCGAAATTTCAAAGATTCTCCCTGTTAGGCTTCCCTTTCTGGACAGTCCCCCACCTTCATCCTATCCACTGAAAACTTCAATGGTCCTCTCAATTTATGATTAAGCCTCAACTAGCCGGTCTCATTTCTTACATCTGCGCCCTACAAGCCCTCTTGGCCGCCGGTCCTGCCGGTAAAATGGCACAACCCGACTTTACCAAAGGGGACCGCATTCCGGAAGGAGCAGTCCACGATTGGAATTTAGGGGCCACGGGCGCACGTGGCTGGATGTTTAGCGACAAGATGGTAACCTCTGACGCCCGCCAAATCAGAATCACGAGAGTCGCCACCGGTTCTCCGTCCGATGGCAATCTTGAAGAGGGAGACGTTATTCTTGGAG
>Ga0206682_10000014_pt1 | contig 138055 bp, 102 predicted proteins | sample M240m12015metaG_FD_155444 | JGI IMG/M metagenome (GOLD analysis project Ga0206682, IMG submission 155444) | Ammonia-oxidizing marine archaeal communities from Monterey Bay, California, United States - M2 40m 12015 | ecosystem: Environmental > Aquatic > Marine > Intertidal zone | place: USA... | reverse complement strand
ACAAATCGGTGAGTTTGCTCTTGAGGTTTGCTCGGCGGCTTTCTGAACGAGTGCGGAGTGTTACCAGAAGGTCATGGAAGTCGTCGAGTCGGAACTCTTCCACCGTACCAGAATCTCGAGAAACGATTGTACCTGCAGGTAATCGGTGAAGTTTGAGGATTCGAGACGAATCAGTAAAGGTGAGCATTGCCTCTTCCAGTGACTGCCCCTCAGGAGCAGAAATCCCAACGGGGACGCCACGTGCCAAAAGAACAGAAACTGCGGTCGAAGATTGGCCGGATTGAAGGTGGCCGGTTACCTCTTCACTTACACCTGAAGTTAGCATAGATAGAATCGCATCTGGACCGCCACGACCTTCACGGAGAACGAAACCTTCCGGCATCGGCCCTCCTGAAGCACCAACCGATCCGAGTTCTCCTTCGAGAACTGCTGCTGCTGCTGAGATGAGACGAGCGTGATTGGTATTGGCTTCGGTCCAAACACCCAGCGATACATCTCCTGCTTGAGCAAGAAGAAGAGAACCACCTTCGTGATGCATGGTCCAATGGCTACCACCAACGATGCTGTCATCTTCGACAATGCTGATGTTCATTGCTTCAAGGGTCGAGTGTATCTCTCGAGCGAGCGTTTCTGCATCGTTCGGTAAATCTCCTACGCTGTCGATGAGCATGCCTTGGTCGATCGCAATTGCTCCTCGGACGGTCTCACGTTCAACCATTGTTCGAAGAACAGCAGATAAATCTCGAGACAAGAGGCGGACTACAGCATCGCCACGAGCAAGAAGGCCTTGTCGGTCAGCTGCGTATTCGAACGCTTCAGGAACGACTTCAGCGACGCTTCCAAGACCTGCAAGTGAATATTCGCCAGCGATATACCGGGTGTTCTCCTTGGATTCTATGTCTTCAAGACGAAGTCGAGCTTCCTTGCCAGCAAGCAGCAATTTGCCTTTGCCGGATTCAGCGAGCCACCCAACGACACGACCTGCTCGAACCAATCGGTGTCCTGCAGGTGTTTTTCGTCGCCCAATCCATGTGCTAATGACACCATGGTCAAACGGCTGAATAGAGCCGCTTCCGACAGTGATTGTTCCTTCAATTGGTTTTCCTTCGGGTAAATTAAACATGGTATCACTCACATTTGGGGGGTTGTCGCTATGATTCGACGGTCGCGGTCAAGCGCATGTCGCCATCGTGCTAATCGGCCGCCGTCTCCGCTGAGTACGACGATGCGATTCGGCCCAACGACATCCAAGACCATGCGAGATGAACTCTCACTCCACACTTCATAGATTTGGCCTAAGCCAAGTGCGTGGCCGGTTTCTTGGGCGACGTTTAGCATCTCAATGGCCTGATCTACGGGTGCAAAAATGCCTTCATCTCCAACACTGGCCAAGAGTTGGCCAGAACCATCAATGAGCATAGCGTGATTGACGCCTTCAAGACGGCATAATCCAGCAAGTGCGCGTTGCAGCATGGTTCTCAAACAATCGGTCAGTGCTGTGGCCTTCAAGTAGTTTTGCGCTTTTATCCCCCTAAAGGGGGATTTGAAGACCCAAATTGATTTTCCAACTGGAGATTGAAAAAAAGGCAGCGCGGAGAACTATTCTTGCAATGATTTCCGCGCCATATAACCTGAAGAATTGTCGGCAAAAACAGCCCGAAAAGTGAGGTTGTGGGTAAACTTTTTCAATTGAAAAATTGAAATTGCAATTGGAATATTTGGAGAAAGGAATTGTTCCAATGCAACGATTCTACACAGGACAAGCGGTGAACTCAAACCGTAGAGGTGCACGCAAGTACCATGGCGCAAGAGGGGGAACCGCTGTTTTCGGTACCAACCTGCGACAGTTGTTCGAAACCTGCAATCTTGGAACAAGCCTACTCTGGACGTATCCTGTGCGGAGAACACATGGCCAAATCGGTTCGTAAAAAAATCGGAAAGGAACTCCGCCAGCAACTTATCTTGCCTCGAAACAAGAACACTGTGATCTTCGTGGCGATATCCGGCGGAAAAGATTCAGCAGTCCTGCTTGACAGCTTGGTTGACCGAGTCGGCAAGCGCCCAGATGTCACCATCATCGCAGGAACAGTAGACGAAGGGATTGAGGGTTACCGCCCCCCTTCATTGGTCTGTGCGCAAGAATTATGTGAGCGGCTTGGAATAGAATTCATCACAGTATCCTATCCTGAATTGAGTTTCAAAGAAATGGATGAAGTCGCAAGTAAGATTCCAGGCTTGGTCAAAGACAACAAAGAGGCACCACGCATGCCATGTTCCTATTGTGGGGTGTTCAGGCGACAAGGTATCAACCACCTGGCAAAACGCGTCAATGCGGATTACGTCGCACTCGGGCACAACCTCGACGATATGGCTCAAACCGTACTCATGAACATGACAAACGGTGATGTCGAACGAACGCTACGACTCGCACCTCATACAACAACTCCAGTTGATGGATTAGCACCACGTATCGTTCCGTTGCGATGGATTCCTGAACAAGAGGTCCACCTCTATGCATTGCACAGAAACCTACCATTGCATCATGAAGAATGCCCGCATGCTCAAGGAGCTTTACGGTGGAGGCATCGAGAAATGGTGGCTCAAATGGAGGCTGATGTCCCAGGAACACGCCATGGCCTGCTACGTATGGCTGATAACATCAAGTTACTGCGAGACCAAGTGATCGAACTGGGTGGCTCAGAGGCTCGTCCGGCTCCACCTACGCCGTGCCAAACATGCGGTGAACTCACTTCAGGCGTACAATGCAAAGCGTGCGATATGCGTCAATTGATGAACGACGAATCATAGGACGTTGTTCGCCAACTCTCCGAGGTCTTGTGGACGACCACAGTAGTGGCAGCGCAATTGAAGAGGGTCTCGCTCAACGACACGCAAGCGATGTGCTTGAGGTTCACGTAGATTGGTTGTTATACAGTTCGAGAAGGTACAGCGAACAACATTGACGACTTCCTCACCGAGGTTAATGGTGAGTTTTTCCGCAACCGAATAGGCTCGGATAATGGCTACATGCGCATCAGGTGCGACAAGAGCGAGGCGGTCAAGTTCTCCTTGTGTCAATTCACGGTCTTCGACTTTGATGATGTCTTTAGAGCCCATCTTCTTTGAAGGAACATTCATCACCAAAGAAATTGGAACGGATGTTTCTCCACCGATTCCAAGCATTTCCAAGACACGCATTGCTTGTCCTGAAGGAATGTGGTCGATGACCGTTCCGTTTCGAATTGCGGTCACTCGTCGCATACTGTGTTCGTTCGACATCAGAGAGCACCTCCTTCAGCATGGACATCAGCAGGAACAGTAACTCCAAGAAGGCGACACAGTAATGCCATTCGTGCAACTACTCCGTTGAATGCTTGTTCGAAGTACCGGGCATGACGAGTTTTATCCACAGTTGGGTCAATTTCATCGACACGAGGTAATGGGTGCATGACAATCATGTCTTGCTTGACATCTTCGAGGTGACGAGCGTGGAGTTTGTATGCACCGGCACAGCGTGCATATTCATCTTCATCTGCAAAGCGTTCCTTCTGGATTCGAGTCATGTAAACGACATCGGCTTCTGCCATCGAACCGTACAAATCTTCGGTTTCAACAACGTTGGCCCCATGAGCACGCAAATCAGAAACGATTTCCTCCGGCATGCGAAGCAGGTCCGGACTGGCAAAGACGAGGTCGCAACCAAACCGTACCAAAGCATGGGAAAGTGAGTGAACGGTTCGACCATAGCGTAAATCGCCTGCAAGAACGACTTTGAGGCCGTCTAACCGCCCGTGAGCTTGTTGAATCGTGAACAGATCGAGCATCGTTTGAGTCGGGTGATGTCCAGCGCCGTCACCGCCGTTGAGAATAGGAACTCGAGCAGCGTCTTGAGCGTATTGGGCCGCACCCTGCCGAGGGTGGCGCATAGCAATAATATCGGTGTAACCATCAACCATTTGGATGGTGTCAAACAACGTTTCACCCTTGACAACCGAGGATGTTTTTACGTCACCTAGATTGACGACATCTCCTCCAAGTCGCTTCATTGCCGTCTCGAACGACATACGCGTACGAGTACTCGGCTCGAAAAACAAGTTTCCGAGAATTCGCCCTTTCAAGAGCGGCAGATACAACTCTCCACGTGCCACGGGTAACAAGCGTTCAGCATCGCTTAAAATCTCAAGAATTTGTTCGTTTGTCAAGTCATCCATAGTGATAAGTCCAGCCACAATGCTCCCTTCCATCATGAAAGGCAGTCAAAGACACCCATGAACATTCCCGTCAATTATGTTGAACACGAACGCCAAAGTGATGGACGAAACATCGGAGTGATTATCACCGTGATGCAACCGAGGAGTGTCATGGCTCTCGATGCTTGGGCGGATGTAGATGCAGCAATCGACGCTGCACGGCAAGCCAGAAAGCAACGCATTGAACGGCTGACGACCGCTTCTTCGCTGGTCATACTCTCCGGTGCAGTATGGCTCATGTGGCCGAACCTTCAAACCGCGTTGAAAGGCGACTCAGGATTACTTGAGGGTTTGGGATACCCACTTCTCATCATCGCATACGGACTTATCCTACAAGACTCAGTTCTTGACGATGCGAAAGCACGAACTCGAATCGGTTCGTTTGCCTGCATCGCTTGGCCGGTACTCCTTATGTTAGCAGCAAAGCACCTGAACACTGAGGAGAACACTGCTCTACTTGGCAGTGCTTTTCTAATCGTTGTCGCCTATGCATGCTACCAAACTTCTTCCAATGTGCTGCAAGGTGGATTAGATGTCCTCCGTTGGCGAGCCATTATGACCGGCCTTGGTGGAGTGGCAGCATTTTCCCTGTTCGTGGGCGAGATGCCTGAATCGATGACCTACGAGTGGATTGCATCAATCGCCTCACTTGTAGCCGCAATCGTTGCTACAGGATACATCTGGTTTGTTGGCGATGATCAGCGCGGGCAACGCAAGATATTCACCAAGCGATTGGACGGAATTGAGTCACAATTACTGCAACTCAAAGCGGATGGTGCAGCAGTCGACCAAGCATCCAGCCTCGTGATGACCGCGAAAGAAGAAGGCCACATTGACCCTGAATACGGCATGAAATTACTGGATGAAGCCGAGGAAGACATCGAAAGGACGCTATCGCTGAGTGGTGACGTCGAAATCATCCAAGCGGACGCACTCGCCGCTATCGAAAAGGCGGAAAGCATCGCACCAACCGCTAAGCGCCCCCGGAAATCCTTTGACATGGGTGCACGAGAAGTGAAACTCGGCTCACTCCGTGAGGGTGAAATGCTGTTCAGACAATCGAAAAAATTAGCCAATGACATCATCGAATGGTGGGGTGTTGCAGAACAGTCCATCGCTGAAGCCAGCCGACTCCTTGCCGGTAATGAAGCAGAAAGCGTTCAACATCTCAAGGAATTACTTGCTGATGCGAGAAAGAAATTGGCAAGCGAAGCGCCACGTGAAGCGTACGAATTCGCCTCGGTCATACCTCAACAGTTACTGGCAGACGAAGATGCTCAAGGTCGGGCGCTCGAATCTCTGAAAGAAGCAACTCGGCAACTCAAGCAGACCGATGGCCTTGACACCGAAGAGATGGAATTGCGATTGAAGCGTGCTGAACAAGCCATCGATGCAGGTAGCCCAAGCCAAGCGATTGGTTTAGCAGACGGCGTTGTTCGCTCCATAGAAGCAGAACGCACAGCGATGGACAACGTCCGGAGAGGACTCAAACAGCGCAAGAAGTTGGTTGCACAATTCAAAGACCGTGACGACAAGGACGACTGGGAAAAGCGTTTGAAGTCGGTTGAAGATGCTGCTGATACCAAGCAATGGAGCCATGCCAATGCTCTACTTGATGCCATTACAACCGATTTGGATAATGAAGGACAAGCGACTGAAGAGGCTCTTGAACTGTACGACTTTGTTGTCGAAGAATGGCATACACTTCGCAATCAATGCGATGCCAGCAACATCTCCATTGAAGATGAAAACCGCAGAGCCTGTGAACAAGCAATTGCACTGGCTGCAGAAGCGTTAGCTGGTGGACGAGTTGAAGACTGCCTCACACAATTATCGCAAGCAGACTCTGCAATGGAACGCCTTCGAAGACTCATCTAGATTTCGAGAAGATGTTTCTTGTCGATGGTCTTGAGATCAAGCGTACCTGGGAATCCAATATCAACTGGCATACCGGACACGGTGACGATTATGCCGGTCAAATGAACGTGCAAACACATTGGGAGACCGTTCGGCCATGTTTTCTGGATGACCTTCCACCCATTGGATTTCTTTGAACGAGCAACAGCAAGACTGCCTACACCGTCCATGGCCGTCCACCCGTTCGAATTCCATGCGTGCTGAATGAGTGGCTTCTTACCGAAGGTCGGTGGAGGAGCAACGACGTGCTTTCGGGTCCATCCATCAAGCCAATTAAGGCCTGAATCGTTGAGCCATTCGATGGTTGTCTCTTGAGATGGCAACATGTCCATATGGCCGGCACGAGCGAGTTCACCTACCAAATTACGGACGTGTGGGTGTCTTGGATGTTCAATTGCCAATTTCTCTGCCATGGAGATGCCAGTGTGAATTCGGCCAGAATCGATGTGGAGTAAAGCACGGACGACATCACCGTGTGTCCAATCCGTGATTTCAAATTCTTTGATGAAGCCTTCAATGAGATTCAATCCTTTATCGGAAAGTCCTGCGAGTCGCATCCGAGCAATGTCTCCGAGCAAGAACAGGCGCCCAGATGGAGTATTGAGGTACTTGAGGTTGCTCTGAGGTCGGCCGGTACGATATCGTTCAACGAGGTCGATGTTTCTCTTCATCAATGAGTCAATCGAAATAAGAGATTTGAACTCAGGGCCAAGTTTCGTATGTTTCGGATTAAACAACGAGGCTGCCCATTGCAACCGTGCAGATTCAATGTCATCATCGCCGAGAAGAACAAGTCGTGGTTTGGCTTCAGCATAATCACGTTGAGCCAAACTAGCGGCTGTCAAAATCAATCGAGCGACCTGTGCTTCTCGCCCTCCACGCAATGCCAGCAATGAAACAGCCTCTTGTTCGGCTTCGTTCCAACGGCCGAGGCCAGCATACAATTCCATCATCGCATCCGTTTTTCGTGCAAGGTTTAGGCCTTCCAGTTGTTCTCCGTGACCCTCAGTAACCTTGTCGAGTCGATCCATGGCTTTCGACCAATCATCTTCCGAGACCAATTCAGTGAACGGCTTTTGTTTGAGATAGATCAAATCCGCCATTTCTGAGAGACGTTCACGGTTTTCACCTACCGCAGCATCAAAAGAAATATCTTCCAGTTTTAGCCCAATACGACGAGAACGTGCCCATACGGCGAGGAATGCAATCTGTCCACCAGAGGCGAGCATCCAGGTTAATTCCTCGAGTGAATCTTTTTCCATGACTGCACATACAGTCTTCTCCCATTCGCCACAGGCTGCTCCTTGGGGAAGGAAACTGGAATCCCAGAATGTGATCATAGCCAGAGCAAGCAACAGCATTGATTGTCCAGCAAATCCAGTAAAACAGAAATTGAGAACTTTGGCTTGCTGGGACGGTTCAGCACGCAGTAAGCGGCTGTCTGCAAGTTTGATGCCGCCTTTACCCGATACATCTTGAACATCCAAGAAGAGGATACGAGCAACTTCGTAAACGAACAAAAAACCAATCAATGCGACGTTAAGAAGCAGGAATAAGAGAATGAACGTGACGATCGGTACGCGTATTCCAGATTGTGGGATGAACGAAAAGAGTTCAATCAGAGCAAAGCCGAGAACGCCACCCTCTTCCATGAACGTTGTTTGAACACGGTATTCAGGCAAAGCAAGAACCCGGTCAGAATGCGTTAGCATCGTCGGATCGTACAGCAGAATCATCAACGAGACAAGCGTATTCAAGGCCACATACGGCATCACAATAAGGTTGAAGTTGACAATCTGGGCAACGGCTTGTTGTTTTGCCTTTGGAACGTGGTTGTGAAACGGAGAAGGCTTACCGTCGGCAATTTTACGAGACGATTGGCGAAGTGCCTGCCATGAAGAACCAAGAATACGACCGTAAGCCAAAATAGATGGCGCAAACATGGCAAATGCTGCGATACTGAACCTTCTGGATGCTGGCACCTCAGCAACCTCCAGTAGCAAGTACAAAGCGACCACGAGGCCCAGCCAAAGTAAAGCCAGCATAACGTACGTGTAGCTCCTCCAGACACTGGATTCTTGCAGCGATGCGCGGTCTTGGCCGATTGGTTTGATGACCTGTGCGCCAAGAGATGTCCCCGAAGAAACCAGGGCGGGGAAAGCAATGAAAATTAGTGCGATGCTGAGAGAAGGCGTGTGGTATCCATCGGAGTAATCCATTCGAATCATGATGAATTCAAAGAACAACAGGAGGGCTCCAACCAAAGCAAGAATGTACGATGCAACACCAAAGACCATTCCACGAGAACTCAATAATTCTCGAGCATCTTGGGTCGTTCGAGTGATTTGGTGAACCTCATATCGCTTTACACCGGTTTGGAAAGCAACTTGCAATCCTCGTAATTGACGTGGAACAACCCGAGTCCAAAACAGCCACGCAGTTGCTGCTGCCAAAACATACGGCACCAATGCAGCGGGGGTGAATCCGCTAACAATCGGTGGAGCAGTCATGGTAAAACCTCAGTCTTCAGTGTTTACTGCAAGTGCAGGTTGAGAAACTTTCTCCTCGATTTCACGCTTCAAATCAGTCAAGAAGGTATCCAGTGGGATGCCGCTCACTTGATCACCGTTTCGTGCACGCAAACTTACGCTGCGAGATTCGATTTCACCGTCACCCAAGATGACCATATACGCTGGTTGCATCTTCCGGTGAGTGCGGATTTTCTTGCCAATGGTATCATCACCGTTGTCAATTTCGACACGGATACCGTTGTCTCTCAAGAGTTGAGCCACTTCGTCTGCATAGGCAGTATGCTTCTCGGAGATGGTGATAATGTGGCATTGAGTAGGAGTAAGCCATGTCGGGAATTTGCCGGCAAAATGTTCGATAAGAACACCGCAGAAACGCTCCATTGAACCAAACGGTGCACGGTGAATCATCACTGGGCGATGCAATTCGCCATCGCTTCCCTTGTACTCCAAGCCAAACCGTTCAGGCAGGTTATAGTCCACTTGAACCGTTCCAAGTTGCCATTCCCGCCCGATGACATCCTTCACGACGAAGTCAATCTTTGGACCGTAGAAAGCAGCCTCTCCTTGCTCTTCAGACCATTGTACTCCAAGGGATTCTGCTGCTGCACGGCAAGCGTCTTCGGCCTTATCCCAACGCGCCGGGTCGCCGACGTACTTGTCAGAATCAAGGTCACGTAGTCCAACTCGGACTCGGTAATCTTTCATTCCCAGTTTGTCAAATATGATTTGAACAAGTTCGATACAGCCCAGCACTTCTTCGGCAATTTGGTCTTCGGTGACGAACAAATGCGCATCGTCTTGAGTAAATCCACGGACTCGAGTCATACCAGAGATTTCACCGGATTGCTCCCATCGATAGACGGTACCGAACTCAGCAAGGCGGAGCGGTAAATCACGGTAAGAACGCATCTGTGAAGCGTAAATCTTGACGTGGTGAGGGCAGTTCATTGGCTTGAGCATGTATCCATCGATATCACCGCTCTTCATCATATTCGATAATTCGCCACAGGTACAGCCTTCATCAGCCAGTTTCTTCATCAAGTCCCGTTCAACCAAAGGCGGATACTGCGAATCTTGGTAATACGGGAAGTGTCCTGATGTGCGGTACAGGTCGAGTTTACCGACGTGAGGTGTAAAGACCTGAGAATAGCCTTGCCGACGGAGGTGGTAGGAGATGAAATCCTGCAATTCCTGTCGAATAATTGCCCCACGAGGCGTCCAGAGAATCAATCCCTGTCCTACTTCCTCATCGATATGGAACAATTGCAAATCCTTGCCCAACTTGCGATGGTCTCGCTTTTTGGCTTCTTCAAGTCGAGTTAAAGTTGCTCGAAGTGCTTCTTTACTTGGTTCAACGATGCCGTAAATACGCACCAATTGCTCTCGGTCTTGATCGCCTCTCCAGTACGCTGACGAGATGCTGGTGAGTTTAACATGCATCAATCGCGACGTGTTTGGGACGTGAGGGCCAAGGCACAAATCGTACCAGTCGTCTTGCTTGTAGATGGTTGAACCACCGCCGTCTTCGATTTTATCATTGATAATTTCCAGTTTGTACGGATTACCAGCAAAATGCTGTTGCAATTCTTCATCGCTCAATTCCACGCGCTCAACAGTGAAGTTCTTTCGAGCGATTTCTTGCATCTTCTTTTGAATCGGTTTCAAGTCAGATTCAGCGATAGGCTCCATTGCAAAATCATAGTAGAATCCTCGGTCAATCGCAGGACCAATCGTTGGTTTTGCATCGGGATAAATCGCCATAACCGCCTGAGCAAGCAAGTGAGCAGCGCTGTGTCGAAGAATATGGATGCCTTCATCCGAGTCGGTAAGAATACCTTCAACCGAACAATCGGTATCGAGCATTCGAGATAAATCGCATTCTTCACCGTCTATTCGAGCCGCTAGACAGCCGTGCTTGCGGCCCAGTGCATCGGTGATTACCTCTGCACAGGTAATTCCTGCGGCGTATTCGTTAACCGTTCCATCGGGCAAGGTGATGTTGATGAGTGTCATACGGTGCTCTCCTTCAACCCCTACGGGGTTGGAAGCCCTTCATCAAACCATCACACTCATTCGGCCAAAAAGAAAGAGGTTTGAGAACCCATTACCATGGGAATTTCAAGTTCCAGTAAATGCCATCAAAAAGGATACACTGAATGCCGAGTAAGATTGAACCAAGCAGCATCTTACCTCCGCCTGGAAGTTTGTCGGCATACGCTGAATAAGCCAGCAGACCCATCATGATGTTTCCAACACACGTCAGCATCAAAACGCCGACAACTAAAATTGGAGTCCAACTGTAGTTGTTATCCAAGTGATAGATGGTCGCCTCAAGCCACAGTGCCGATGGAATCACCACCAGTGCAAACGCAAGCAGTAAACGAGCTCCGCCACCGCCATCAGACTCGCCCCAAGGCCATCGTAATGATTCCATCATGGAAACATCATTTTGGTACAAAATTATCCACCAATACATCAAAAATCCAAAGGCTGCCAAAAACATGAACGGCACAATCATTTGTGCTTGTGACCAAGGAATTCCGCCCCATAGAGCCTCCTTATCCGACGCATGAGAGAGGCCATAAAGATACGAAACGAGAACGAGTGTTCCGAAGATGAAAATGAATGTTCGGACAAAGTTTCGTGAGACTTTCATGCTGCTCGCTAACGGTGTTCACTGATAAGTGCCTGTATGGAATCTCACCATTCGACATCAAAATCATCGCCGAGCGTGCTGGTCGGTTTATCCAAGACTTCAATGCTCGATTCAGCGGCAGACTCGTCGTCATCCGCATCACTTTCAGCCTCCGATTGAACGCTTGAGACGGTAAAACTGGAACGGTTTTCAACCAATTGAGTGGGTTTACTGTAATCAGGTGTCACGACGGGTGCTACCGGTTCTTGCTGAACTTGGACCTCTTTAGGTTGTTCTACAACGGTGCTTTCGTCTTCCGAATGCATTGAAGCGAATCCTTTGGCAAGGGTGTCTTCGAGGCTCGGCAACTCACGACCGCTTCTGTTCATAATTCCACAAAGTACGCAGAGCACATCAAACCTTGCGTCGAATGCTCATTCTTCTTCGAGGCTTGATTCCTCAAAGTCCACTTCGGGTAAAAACGAAAGAATCGTCCCTAAGATTCCGAACACCAAGACGTATTCCCAAACTGCGGAGACATTGAGCATTGGATACGGTGAACTGGTACAGAACGACATCATATCTGCAGTTAATGCGTTGTAAGCATCCCAGTCAAAGTCTTCACCCCACACCTGTGATTGTGTTGCAATCAGTTGGAACAATCCAACGAAGGCCGAAAGTGCAGCCAAAATACGCAAACCAATGAGTGTCCGGAAACGGGGATGATTCCACCAAATACGTATTGTAACCGCTGTAATGAGCAGACACCAATATACGCCGAAGGTAAAAATGTCAAAGGCGTAATGGCCGTGCATTGGACCATCGGTATCCCATGGGACGCTTCCAATCCGTATACAGGAGAATGCACCAATCAATCCCGGAAACACAGCAAGATGGTTGACGCCGTGCCATAAGGTGTGGTGTCCCGCCGACTGAATCCGCTTCATGTTCATCGAGTGAATCTCCATGATAATCCAAAACACCAGATAACCGGTCACAAAAGTCCCAACAGTGAAAATCGTATCACCAGGCTCATACAAATCAAAATCTGAAATGAAAGGCATGTAGGCCTTGCATCCATTCATGATCCAAGTAATGTATCCTGCAGCAAGCCACAATGTGGTAAAACCGACCGTGAGAAGTAGGGCAAGGCGGCGGCGGGCCGAGGTGCGCATGGAACTTCGATTGGATGGGTATTTTTGATGCCACCGCCACAAATCTCCCAATGCAGGTCTTCTTGAAGGTGAATCATCTCGGGTAATCATGCGCATCGGAATCGTGGTAAATCCAGACGCTGGCCTTGGTGGCCGCCTCGGATTCAAAGGCAGCGATGGCCGTGCTGCTGAAGCCCGAGCAGCCGGTGCAGAAGACCGAGCTGGTCCACGGATGAATCTCGCACTTAAGGCACTTCAATCGCTGTTATCCAGTTCTCTTAATCGCAGCGATGTTGACCTTGAATGCCTTGGCTGGAGTGGTCGAATGGGTGACACTTGGGCACCAGAATCAACTGAAAAAATGTCCTTCACCTCGCTTGGCTCTACGCCCACAGAAACCTCGTTTGAAGAGACGAGTCAGTTGGTTCGAGCATTGGTAGATGCCGGTGCAGAGGCCATTCTCTACGCAGGTGGTGATGGAACGACACGTGACATTGCCAACACGCTGGAAAGCATAAGTAAAGAAGCACAAGAAATCCCACTCATCGGTGTCCCTGGTGGCGTCAAAATGCATTCGGGATGCTTCGCAACTACACCCAAAGCGGCTGCTGAAGTCACACTGGCTTTCCTACTTGGTGATCTAAGATGTGCCATTACCGAAGTCATGGATTTAGACGAAGAAATCTACCAAGAAGGAATATGGAAAGTCCGAATGTACGGTGAAGCATGGACTCCTTCAAGCCCTCGATTCATGCAAGGGGCAAAAGAACAAGTTGAGCGAACAAGCGAATCTGATACCATCGAAGGTCTCGCCCAGCATGTCGAATCTTTACTCTCAAGTCAGGATGATTTGATGGTGATTTGGGGCAGTGGAGGCACGCTTCGAAGAATGGGAGAGTTCTGTGGCGAAAAGCTAACGCTGCTTGGTATCGATGTTCTTGGGCCTGCGGAAAACGGTCAACGGCAATCCCATACCGACCTCAATGAACAACAACTGCTCGAAGTCATAGCCAAGCATGTTGATGAAAACGGCGACCAACGACCACGATTGTTGTTGCTTTCGCCGATGGGTGGGCAAGGCTTCCTCATCGGTAGGGGCAATCTCCAACTCTCCCCCGATGTTTTACGGATGATTGGAATTGACAACATTCTCGGCGTTGCTACTCCTGCTAAATTGATTGGACTAAACGCTGTACGAATTGACACAGGAGAGGTTGAATTGGACCAAGTCTTCCAAACCAAGCGATTTATCAAAATCCTTCAGGGATTCAGAACGACACGGCTCATTCGAATTGAAGAAGCGTGAATCAAAGTTGCCCGGTTGATGCCTTGAGCAAACCGAGGAACGGTGGACTTGGGCGGCCAGGCCGGCTCTTGAACTCGGGGTGGTACTGAACGCCGACGTAATACGGGTGGCCATCAAGTTCGAATATTTCGCAGCGCTGACCAGTTTCATCTTTCCCAACGAAAACAAGTCCAGCCGACTCAATAGCCTCAATCATATCGGGGTTGACTTCGTATCGATGACGGTGTCGCTCATCAACCGAATCACCTTCACCATACAATTGGCGAATTTTGCAATCATCGACTTGCCACAAGGTTGGGCGGCTGCCCAATCGCATTGTACCACCGAGGTGAGTTTTGGAGATTTCAGGCATGAAGACAACTGCAGGGTTCTTGCAGTTCTCATCGAATTCAGTGGAATTCGAATCTTCAAATCCGAGAACATTCCGACAAAATTCGATGGTTGCAACTTGCAGTCCAAGGCAAATGCCAAGATACGGTGTTGAACTTGTACGAGCGTATTCAGCAGCCAGAATCTTTCCTTCTACACCACGGTCACCAAATCCTCCTGGAACCAATACGCCGGACGATTGCTTGAGCAATGCCCACGCCTTCTCACTCTCACTGCCGTTTTCCCAGTCGGATTCAAGATGACTTGCTTCAATCCAGTTGATGGTGAGTTTATGATCAACGGCCATTGCTGCATGTTGGAGGCTCTTGATGACCGAGAGATAAGCGTCAGAAAGGTCAGTATATTTCCCAACCATTGCAATTTGGACTTCATCGGTTAAGGTGTCGAGATGGTGTGCCATAATCTTCCAGTTGTTCAGCAAGTCAGTGGCTTGACAGTCGAGATTCATGATGTCACAAAGTCCCTGTTCTTCCAACATCAATGGAACATGGTAGATGTTAGGAACATCGTGGGTTGACATCACTGCTTCTGGGGAAACGTGGCAAAAGGCTGCCAACTTTTCTCTTGTTTCCTTAGTGAGTGGTGCAGATGAACGACAGACAAGAATATCGGGAGTGATACCTAAGCCCCGCAATTCCTTCACGGTATGCTGGGTTGGTTTGGTTTTCTGTTCACCGACTGGCCCCATTACAGGAACCAACGACACATGAACAAACGTCACGTTTTCTCGGCCGACACGAAATTGGAATTGGCGTAAGGCTTCGATGTATGGCGCAGATTCGATGTCGCCGACGGTCCCACCAAGTTCGATGATGCAGGCGTCGGGCGCTAACTCGCTTCCATCTGCGGGTCGATGCGCTACTTCTTCCAGCCAGTCCTGCACAGCGCCGGTGACGTGTGGAATCACTTGAACCGTTTTTCCAAGGTAATCTCCTCGGCGTTCAGCTTCGATGACTTTGGAGTAGATTTTGCCGGTGGTAACGTTGTTGTCTTTTCCGAGATTAATATCAAGGAAACGCTCGTAGTTGCCAAGATCAAGATCGACCTCGCCACCGTCATCCAAAACGAAAACTTCGCCGTGTTCAAACGGAGACATTGTGCCCGCATCGCTGTTCAGATACGGGTCGATTTTCAATGAAGTGACTCGCAGTCCTGCACTTTTCAGCAATACGCCGATGCTACTTGCAGTCACTCCCTTTCCTAATCCAGAAAGGACTCCTCCGCTAACTACAACGTACTTCATGCACATCAACGGGCTTTTAGGCCGTCGCGCCTCCCCTATCAACATACCTCTCAAAATCGAAAAATGACTCGTGACAGATTGAGCGAAGAATCAAAGAGTGGGTGCGCTGAAACCAAAGGGAGGGGAAGCATGAGTGAAGTTCCAGATACCATGCTTGCATGGACAAAAACTGCCGATACTGTCGGTGGTTTCACCCGAATAGAGCACCCCGTTCCTTCACCGAGTGAAGGTGAAGTCTTGATTAAAACCCGTTCAACATCCGTATGCGGCACCGATATTCACATTTGGAAATGGGACCAATGGAGTCGAGAAAACGTCCCACTGGGTACTATCACGGGACATGAAACATGCGGCGAAGTCGTCGCCCTGGGCGCTGGCGTGGAATCGCATTCAATCGGAGATGTCGTCGCCATTGAGTGTCATCTTGCTTGCTGGAATTGTCCGCGCTGCGATGAAGGAAACGCACACATTTGCGAGAACGGTTCAATCTTTGGCGTACATACAAACGGTGCCTTTGGACCATATTTTGTCGTACCAGCAGTGAACGCCCGACCGATTCCAAAGGGACTTGACCCCGGACATGCATCGATACAAGACCCACTCGGAAACGCCATCCACACCCTTACAGGAGGACCAATCAAAGGTGCTACAGTTGCCATTCACGGACTAGGACCGATTGGTTTGTTTGCCGTTAACGCTGCCAAAGCCATGGGTGCTACCAAAGTCATTGCTGTCGACTGGGACAACACCTACCGAATGGATTTGGCAAAAACGCTCGGCGCTGACCTCGTGCTTGGTAAAGAGAGCGATGTCGTCGCCGAAATATTGGCAGCAACCGATGGAAGAGGTGTCGATAACTCGTGCGAGTTCTCTGGCTCACCCCAAGCTCTGGCCAACACCATCCACAGTACACGAATGGGAGGCTATGTCAACATCCTCTCCGTTTACGGCAACCCTACCCCAGAAGTTCCAATGAATGAGATTGTGTTCCGATACCTCCACATTAAGGGCATCAACGGCAGAAAAATGTGGTCCACTTGGGATACTATGCACGAACTTTTGGAACGTGGAGTGATAGATGTTAACGCCGTGTTAACGCACCGTATGCCGATTGAATCGTTCGAAGAAGCCGTAGAACTCGCTCTTGCTGGAGAATGCGGTAAAGTCGTTTTAGACTTTGATTAAGCGCCGATCCACTTGTAGCGGCGTGCACCTTCGTCAACACCCTCATCGCCAATTTCAACCAGTGCGAATTCACCTTGAGGCGTGACGACGCTGTCGTCCTGCAATCCCTTGTGGAGATTCTCATAGGTCACGTGGTCGATAGCAACTCGTCCAGCCAAACGCTCGAACAAATGCCACCGTGAAACAACTTCCCTCCATCGTGGACTGACTTTACCTTCGAACACCTTTGCTTTTGCACCCGAACCGTAGCCGCATAGGCCGAACAACTTGTTGTCCAGGTTGCTGTTTTCTTCTAAATCTGATTCGAAGGTTGACATGAGTGCAAGGAAAATCGAACCGGTGTATTGGTTTCCAATTAGACTGCTTGCACGTTGCCCCTTCTCAATCCTACTTGCGTGGAAATCAAGGTATTCAGGAGTCTTCGATATTGCACGCCGATATCCATCCATTGCCTTCTCCCAGATTTCGATGAGTTGTGCATCAGCAGAATCATCATGCTCTGCCGGCATTGGGCCGAGTTGCTCCGCAATTGGACCCCACATTTCAGTCCCTTCACGGTCGTGTCGGAAAATGTCAGGGAACATGCGCTTGGCTTGGAATGCATACGGCAAATGCATGATGATACGAGACCATTGTTCGGTTAACCGTTCATCCTCGTCGTGAACATAACGGTTCTGCTTTTGTGCTTTCTCAGCAAAATTGTGGAACGCTTGGCGAACTGCAGATTGATAACATCGATTAGAGAATTGTCCATCGAAAATAGGTTCATCGCGATGGACGCTCACCTTTTCTTCACCGTGAGCGAAAATACCCAGTTTGCGAACTGTTGATTCCGGCAAATGACGAATCATACGTTCAATAAGTCCCTTTTTCATGGTTTGCCCAGTCTCTTGAGCAAGTTGCATCACGTTGGTGATTACAGAACGGATGCTGACTTCGCGTCGAGGTTTGAAGAAATCGTGTACAGGAGTGGTTGAGACTCCGATGCAATCGGGGATTTCGAGCAATCGAGGATTTCGGCGAATGAGCAATGCTCCGCCGCCGGCACCTTGGGTGTATTCACCTGAAGATTCCAGAGCGTATTTTGCGTTGTCAGAGAAAATTACGATTCCTGTTCGCTCATCGTGTTCGGTTGAACGAGCGACCCAGTCGAGCGTCGTGTGCATAGCATCAACAGCACCGATGCATGCAAAGGTCATGTCGACAACATCACAGTTGCGGAAACAATCTGCTCCGTATCGTTCTTGGTAGCGTTGAGTAAGCATGTCGACAATGTAAGTTGCTGTCGGCTTTGCACCATCCAAAGCTGACTCGGTACCGAGGTACATTCGACCGATGTTGTTTGGGTCCAAACCATTTCGATCAATGATCTGCATCACAGCCATTGCGCCCATGGTAGCAGTATCTTCGTGGACATCAGGTATGGCCATTGCTTCGAGGCCGAGACCTTTGTTGAGTTTGCCAAAATCTGCACCTCGCAACTCAGCAAAATCCTTCATATCCATGTATAAACGAGGAAAATGAATGGCGATGTCATCGATACCAACACAGGTTTGACCGTCTGTTCCCATCAAACTACTCTTTTTCCGGCCCCTATTTGAAACAACAACCCGTTTTACCAGCGGTTCGAAGGGTTTGAACACCTATTCCATTTCGGGAATATTTGGCATTGAAGGGTCTTGCTTTGCCCAAAGAACATCATCAATTCGAAGAATAGAGATGGCTGCCTCGGTCGCACCTGCAATCGACTGTCTCGCAATGAGATAAGGCTCCAAGATACCGTTTTCAATCATATTTGCTGGTTGACGTTCAAGAACGTCAAGGCCGATATGGTGAGCGTGTTCTCCGCCGTTAACTTGCTGAGCAACCAATTTCAACAGAGTGTCAATTGGGTCCAAGCCAGCATTTTCAGCCAAAACACGAGGAATCACCTCGAGCGCATCGGCAAAGGCTTCAGCACCAAGTTGCTCTCGACCAGGAATGGATTCAGCGAATCGCCGCAATCGGCGAGCAAGAGCCACGTGTGTTGCGCCGCCGCCAGCGAGCAGTCGATCGTCTTCAAGCATACGACAAGCAACGCCCAAAGCGTCTGCAAAACTACGTTCCACTTCACCAATTACCGTTTCCGTGCTTCCGCATGCAATCAAAGTCGCTCCGCCTTCCTCGGTCTCAACAATCCAGTGGGATACGCCAGACCAATTCTCGTTCTTACTCGAAATGAAGGCACCGAGGTCGTTGCTGTGTGCGCGTTTGACATCGCTAACCAGCGTTGCACCGCAGCCACGAGCAAGGAGGTCAAGGTCTGACCGAGCAACTCTTCGGAATGCTTGGATACCAGCCTGTGCTAAGAGAATACGGGCTTCATCGTCAATACCTTCTTTGCACGCTAGGAGGCGGATTCCGAGGGTTTTGAGGTGTTCAACTTGTTCAGCCAACAGTTCAACTTCCTTGGTTCTAAAACTGTCCAGTACCCCGGGAGCAGTAACGTTGATTTTCATATCGCTCTTCATCGAACGGCGTTCGATTCCACCATCGATGAGGAGGATTTTACCTGCCCCAATGGTGCGAGGCATATCGTCATGAATGCGATTTTTGGCGAGTACCAGTCCGGTAACCAATCGAGTATCAGCGATGCTGCCGCCGGATTGTGGTAAGACCTTGACACGGGTCGGGTCAGCCACGATTCCTTCTGCAGTTTGAACATGAATATTCTCCGCAGCCTCGATGGCAAGTTGGGCGAGAAGAACCTGCATGGAGTGGTGTCCTTTACCAGCCATCGAAGTTCGAGTCGCCATCAAGCGGTGTGCTTTATCGGATTTAAGCGCAAACTCGTCCAGTATTTCGTGAACATGAGTTTCAGCCATACGGAAACCACGGGCTATGACTGCAGGGTGAACATCTTGCGTAACCAAATGCCACGCATTTTGGAGCATCTCCGCAGATATCAGAACGGTTGATGTCGTTCCGTCGCGAGCGATTTTGTCTTGAACAGAAGAGGCGTTAATCATCATGCGGGCAACTGGATGTTCCACTTTCGCAGACTCAAGAACTGTAACTCCATCGTTGGTAACGAGCGTTCTACCGTCATCATCGATGAGCAGTTTGTCCAGTCCTCGTGGCCCAAGCGTTGAACGTACTGCACTCGCAAGCGCCATCGCCGCCTGAATGTTGTTTTGAAGAGCACTGCGACCCGTTGTACGCTCAGTGTCTCGGAGCAGGGGAGCATCGCTCATAGCACGGCCACCGGACTCTTCGACATAAGGTCAACTATGGCTGATGAAGACTCAGTCTTCGTCGTCTTCGACAACTTCGAAGTCTGCATCGACTACATCATCGCCACCGACGTTGATGTCTCCGTCTTCAGCTGAGCCGTCTTGTTCTGCCATTTCAGCAGCAGCGGCTTCGTAGAGTTTCGCTGAGACTGCGTGCATTGCTTCTTCGACTTCCTTAACCTTGGCTTGAATAGCCGCATCGTCGATTGAATCGATATCGAGTGGCTTTCCATCTTCGTCTTGAACCATCTTTTCGAGAGCGTCAAGATGTTCCTTGACCGGGTCGACTTCAGCGTCATCGAGTTTGTCAGCAGATTCGTCAAGAGTTCGGCGTGTTTGGTAAACGACTTGGTCCGCCATGTTGCGGAGCTCGACCTTGGCCTTGCGGAGTTGGTCTTCTTCGGCGAATTTCTCTGCTTCACTGATCTTGGCTTGAATTTCGTCTTCAGACAAGGAGGTTTGAGATTCAATCTTGACCGACTGTTCTTTTCCAGTTCCCATATCCTTGGCGCTTACGTTGACAATTCCATTCGCATCGATGTCAAAGGTGACTTCGATTTGAGGAGTGCCACGTGGTGCTGCAGGAATTCCCATGAGGGTGAATTCTCCGAGAGTAACGTTGTCTTTGGCGAAGTTTCGCTCGCCTTGAAGGACGTGAATGGTCACAGCAGGTTGATTATCGGTTGCCGTTGAGTAAATCTCTGAACGACGAGCCGGAATGGTCGTGTTGCGTTCAATCATGGTTGTCATGACGCCGCCAAGGGTCTCGATGCCCAGTGTCAACGGAGTAACGTCGAGCAACAGAATATCGGATACGCCCTCATCACCGGAAATGATACCGGCTTGAAGTGCGGCGCCCATTGCGACTGCTTCGTCAGGGTTGATTCCTTTGTATGGTGCCTTACCTGCTTCCTTCTCGACCGCTTCTTGGACCGCTGGAACTCGAGTTGAACCGCCCACAAGGATGACCTTGTCGACGTCGCCCTTCTTGACTCCAGCATCCTTCATTGCTTGACGGGTTGGTCCCATTGTTGCTTCGATGTGCTTGGAGATGAGGTCTTCGAACTTGGCTCGGCTGAGCGTCATGTCCATGTGTTCAGGTTGTCCGTCACGCATAGTGATGAACGGGAGGTTGATTTGCGTTTGTTGTGTACCGGAAAGTTCGATTTTTGCCTTTTCTGCAGCTTCTTTGAGTCGAGACATGGCTTGTACATCCTTTGACAAGTCAATGCCCGTATCACGCTTGAATTCTGCAACCATCCAGTCAATGACTTGATCGTCGAAATCATCGCCACCAAGTTTGTTGTTACCGGCTGTTGCCTTGACTTCAATTTGCGGCTGACCGTCAACTTGATAGATTTCAAGAACAGAAACATCGAACGTTCCCCCACCCAAGTCGTAGACCAGAATTGTTTGGTCTTCGCCTTTGTCGACACCGTATGCAAGTGCCGCAGCGGTTGGTTCGTTGATAATTCGAAGAACTTCAAGACCTGCAATTCGGCCTGCATCCTTTGTCGCTGTTCGCTGCGCGTCGGTGAAGTAAGCAGGGCATGTGATGACCGCTTGCTTCACTTCGTGGCCCAAGTATGCTTCTGCATCGGCCTTCAGCTTCTGTAGAATAAACGCTGAAATCTCTTGAGGCGTGTAGTCTGTGTCATCGATGTTGGTTTTCCAATCGGTCCCCATGTGCCGCTTGACCGACAGAAGAGTTCGTTCAGTGTTGGTTACCGCTTGCCGCTTAGCAGTTACGCCAATCATGCGTTCACTGCCGTCTTTTGCAAATGCAACGACGGAGGGGGTTGTTCGTGCGCCTTCTGCATTCGCAATAACGACGGGTTCTCCGTTTTCGATGGTTGCGACACAGCTGTTTGTTGTTCCTAGATCTATTCCTATTACTTTGCTCATTTTATTCACTTCCTTACATCAAAAGATTGGGATTCCGCCGTCGTCATCATCGTCTTTGTCGTCACCGACATCGATGCTTACGTCTGAAAAGCCCGGAGTTTCATCATCATTATCATCATCATCATTGTCCTCGGCAGGGGCTGGCAATGCAGAACCTTGAGGAGTGAGTTTGAGGGTGACATCGAGAATACCGTTGTTGAGGCTCCATTCAACGACATCATCGCATGGGTGAGGGAGTTCAACACGTGCCAATGGAGACGTTTGAGTCGTCTTCATAATTTCGAGTTGGTGGCCGTTACGAACCAGAGACATTTCGACATCCGCTTCTTCAACTTCGCCTTTGAGTGTGAAATCAATAGTAACAGACATGTTCCATCCATTGAGATAGACATCGTCTGCAGGTAGCGTGAACACTTCATCGTTGGACTCATCGATGTCTGGAGTGTTGACTTCAATCGGGTTGGCATCGACTTGTACATCGACACCGAAGTTTTGGAGAATGTCTTCGATGGACTTGCCTTTCTCAAACATCTTGCCCAATTGCGAGAGGTCGAAATTGAAGTTGACATCGCCCTTGGCGATTTTCTCAGCATCGATTCCAAGGTTCTCAAATTGTGAGCGGAACTGTTCCATGAGAGCACGAATTTGCTCCTTATCGAGGTTCATGCCCATGTTTCTGAACATTTCAGTAAGTTGCTCAAGCAATTTTTCCTCGAAATTATCCTTGTCTGCCATGCACTTCCCTCCTTGACTACTGAACCATCGGTTACATACTGCCGTGAGAGTCACCCTATATGAAGGTCACGAAATCCAATGCATCACTGTGTTCAGCGAGGCCAACTGAGGCGAAGCCCTAAGAAGAGCGAAGGTTGCCGTAAAATTGAGGGTCATTATGTCTCGTTCAATCTACGCTTTTTCACTCATCGCCCTCATGCTCATGGCACCGTTGTCCGGTTGCTTTGGAGAAAACGAAGCCGAACCTCAAGATGCAAGTGAAGTGCTGTACATCGACTTTGCACCGGCTGGAGAGAAGGTACTCCGAAGCGGTGAGTGGCACACCTTTACCCTTGAAGGAGAGGGAACACGGTTGGTTGTTCCCGAAGATGTGTTGCTTTTCGTTAACGAGAGTGTCGTACCTCTTGGCGTGATTCAAGTTCAGGATGCAAATCTGCTCAACGGTAAAATCCTCACCACACCTTACGTTACATCCACGATGTTCACGGTTGTCTACGCCGATGGAACTGGCTCTACCATAGACCTCGAAGTCGAGAACGGTACACCCATCGTCAACGGCGAAGATTGGTTCCAGAAAATGGATTTTATCTTGTCTGTTTGCTCTGATTCAAGCCAGTGTGGTGGTTACGTCAACCGGTGGATGGGCTCTCCAAATCCAGCATTTGAGCGTGCAGCGAGTTATTTTCACGGGCATTTCGAAGGATTAGGCTATGAAGCAAACATCATGCGAGTAACCGACCACCTCAATCCCACAGAACCAGAATCGCTCAACATCATCGCATGGAAAGACGGCCGAAACAACGACTGCGTTCAAGGCATGGGTGCACACATGGACATTGCCCCACCAGGAGGTCCACCAGGAGGCGGCACATACGAAGGCGCTTACGATAACAACGCAGGCACAGTTTCCATGATGCTGTTCGCTCGAGCATTCATCGATCTTCAATTTGAATGCGATACATTCCTCGCTCTATGGTCTTCAGAAGAAGAAGGTCTGCGTGGTTCCAATGCCTTTGCGAACAACGATTGTGATTACTGCCTGCCAAAGGACAAGGAACTTCGATTTTACATCAACATGGACATGATGGGAATCTCATGGCCAGCAATGAAAGACACGGGCGAACCATTCCCCTACCACGCATGGTCAGGCCCTGACTTCGACCCTGAAGTCGACGATGTTGAGATTACTGCCGTCATGGACCATGTCCATCGCAATGTACTCAAGGCTCCAATGAACCTTAGCATAGATGGAACCTATGGAGCAGGCTGCGACCAACACTGGGACGAACACGAAGACCGAGTGTTCGATGTCCACGAAGATACATTCGGGCGCTCAGATCACGTCACCTTCCGTGACCTAGGTGCTCAAACCATATTCCATCTGGGCGCCTATGATGATGATTACAGCGCCTACCATTCACCCAGCGACACACTCGATAACATGGTCGAAGTGGTTGGAGGACAAGAGGAACTCGAAAAATCGATTGAATTTGTCATGTGGGCAGCAATGCTTGAATTCATCATTGCAGACCAAACGCCAGAAATCCGTAACGTCGATGTTTGAAGGCAGTACGCTTTTATCTGCGTTCAAATACCAGAGCGCATGGAAATCAAAGAGCCAGCACATACTTTTCCTGCTACGGAAAGACTTGGTGCAGGGATCACTGGCCTATTCCTCATGTGTTTCGGGACGCCGTTCACTCTCGTTCCGTTCTTAATTTTGCCCGATATTATGTCCGCCAACAGTATCGGCCCTACCATTTTTGCATTGTGTTTTACCATCCCATTTGTAATCGCCGGATTAGCTGTTCAGTATGCCGGTTATGTTTCGCTACGACTTGCCTTATTTCCAAACAGTGAAAAGGCACTCAAGGCCATGAATAGTTCCAGCATACTCGGCAAAGACACTCGTACAAGAAATTCGAGCAAGGACTATTTTTCTTCAAAGTCACCGGCAGAGCTGAGAAACGAGATTCGGGAGAAAGAGATGGGGCAAAAGAAATCTGTCTTCGTCACCCCTCCTTCAACCGACCGAGCCGAGCCAATGATCGCAAGCGAAGTCGAAGAACAAAGCAACAACTTCTGGGATAATGTAGAGATGGAAACCTCTTAGGTACCATACACCCTTTCAAAAGGGAAACAACAGGATTCGATGTCATGTCAGAGGTTGCGGATGCTAAACTTTCGCAGCAAAACCCCGTGAGGGCAATGTGGAAATACGTTGCTGGTTCAACGATTGTTGCATCGCTGTGCTGTCTTCCTTCAGTTGTTATGGTGATGTTAGGGCTAGCCACTGTTTCCACGGGCGCAGCGTTGTCGGACACCTTGTATTGGGGTGGAGATGGATTTGGTTGGTTCAGAGGAACAATGCTCCTCATAGCAGCAATTTGCGTTGTCACTGGACTCGTGTTTTATTTTCGAAACCAAGGAATTTGCACTCTTGACCAAGCAAAACGTGAACGTCGTAAAATAATCAACACGTCACTTCTCGTTCTTTCTTCGACCTATGTGATCTACCTGCTGTTCAATTATGTATTCCTCACCGAAGTGGGAATTGCAGTGGGACTCCCATGGGAATCGAGCCGTGATTCATACATGTTCTGGAAGTAATCAAGCACGGCCAAGGGTCGTCTTGCATCCAACGCCCCATTCCTGCTCTTTCATTGCCTCTCTGGTCGCATCAAGTAAATCGTCCTCAGCCGTCCTCAATGAGACCGATTCATGGCGCCACGCCAATGAAATATTAGTGAGGTTAAATATCCAATTTTGCAATTGGATTTTTGAATTATCAATTGAAATATTAACAACTGAATCTTCAATTGGAATTACGATTTCTCGAGGGTTGAGATGCATACCTAATTGCATCGCTTTTTGCACCGATTCCTTCGAAGTCCACAAGCGAATTGCGTGTTCAGGATGGTTGTTCAACCATTCCAATTCGTCACCCTTCGCCATCATGTCAAATGCATTCGCTGCAATTCCGCGTCCAGCAGATTCTGCATCAATACCAACAGACCATCCATGTTCGATAACCGCCACATACGCCCAGCCTTCTGAATGGCCGATACTGATTGAAGGCAGCGCCGTGTTTACCCAAAGCCCTGGAAGGTAGGCAAGCGTTGGTGCTCGATGTTCAGTTCGTCGAACTTCAAGCATCGACGGCTCTAAGCCCCACAAAGTGAGGGCTTTGGCCAACAACCAACGGCCGCTCAAATGCTCGTTACGTCGCTTATCAATGGCAAACGTCGCCACTTCATCAACCGAAGCCAATGTTACCTGCCCAATATCTCGAGGTTCAACTGGACAACGAAAACACATTGCACGCACAGGCAATGGATGCGGAGGAACGATCTCCTCGAACGAACTCATTTCCTCACCTGTCGAGAGTGAACGCATCTTCCTGTGCCACTGGTGCCATGCTCTTCAATCGAAGGCCCTTAAGCGCAAGAACCGGCGCGTCATCATCGCCAACAACCACAACATCGTGAACAGTGATGCCAGCGTCTTCTACAGCGGTTCGTAGACTGCGCATTCTCAGCACTTCGTCCCGCTCAGGAACACGGAGCATGGAAGACCATTCAATTCCGACTGGTAGGGAAGAGAAGCCCTCAGACTCCATAGCGACGAGGCCTGCATTTTGGAATCCAGCTTCGATGAGCATTGGAAGTGCTTCAAGCAGAACGGTTTCACCCTGAGTTTCAAGGGCGAATTGGTCGAGCAGTGGCAGTTGATGACGCATCAGTGCAATGCCGTCAGCACCAGGTGTTTGTTCATCACCAATACCTCGCAGCACGCCGCCATGGGATTGGAAACGAGGGCCGTGGAAGTAGCGTCGATAGATGAACGACGGCAACTCCGCCAATTCACCGTGAGCCGGCGTTCCGAGTTGAGGAAGTGATTCGACTTCCTTTTGCAAGAACGGGCCAAGGTCATCTCGACTTTCGACAACTCGAACCACAGCCTTGTGATGTTCACGTTCACCGAATATCTCACCCTTGGAATTGCTTAAGTCAGAGACTAATCGGCAAGCGACCCAACTCATTTCGCCGTCACCACGGATCAAATCGGCATGGACGCGAACGGTCAAATCACCTTTCAGCAACTTCACGGGAAGGCCGAATGAAACGTCTTCAAAACCAGCAAGACAGGCAGAAGGTCTCAGCAAGAGAGCGTTCTCAGCGAACATCTCCATTGCCATAACACCGGGATGATAGGGCACGCCTTCGATGGAATGGTCCGATAAGAACGGATGGTCTGCAACAGAGAGCGTGGTCTGAGTAACCAACGATTGGCGTTCATCGACAGAGAGAACTTTGTCCACGAATGGGAATCGGTACGGGTCTGCAATGACGCTCGCCATTTCCGCAGGTAGACGTAGTGGCGCTTCTCTAAATGCATCGAAGGCATCCATAGTTCCAAGGTTACCGCATCCTAAAACACGGCGCTTTCCACCTTGAAGGGCTTCTCCGACAAAGATTTCAACGCCCTTATCCACTGAGATGGTATCGATTCCAGCAGCGTCGAAAACCGCCTGGAATGAGCCACGTGTCGCCATTCCGACATCACGCCATCCTGTCCATGCCACCGCCACTGCACGGCAAGTACCGCTTGCGGTTAACCGAGCCATTTCAGCGTCTAAAATGCTGTTTGCAGCCGAGTAATCGGTCTGACCGTTGTTACCGAACCGTCCCGATACGCTGGTGAAGCATGAAGCAAAGCGCAGTTCGCCTCCCGATGATTCAACGGCGCCTAACAACGATTGCCAACCGTCAACCTTGACGCGAATAACCTTGTCAAAGACGTTGTAATCCTTCGATGCTACGAGTTTCGAATCTTCCAACCCTGCTCCGTGAATGATTCCAGTAATTGGGCGTCCGAGTGAAGCACCCAAATCTCGAAGACCATCAGCATCCATAACGTCAACTGAATGGTATGAGGCATCGTTCCCTGTTTCTTCAATCGTTTTGATGGTGATGTAAACATCACGGCTACGGGAGAATTTCTGCCATGCAGTATTCCACTGTACCATCGTAACTTTTCCTGAGTCGCTGGCATCAATCAGTTCTTGGCGAAGGGAATTCTTTCGCTCAGTAAGTTGTGCATCCGACCATTCGACCCATTCTTTGGTTTCTTCAACGAGCGACGAGCGACCGAGCAGAGCAAAGTGCGCACCCGCATTGAGAGAATGGCATGCTACACCGATAATCGATGCTGCCGTCACTCCTGAACCGCCACCGGATACAATCCAAGTATCATCCGACTGCAGTGGAGTCGTCTCTGCCTCAAGATCTTCGGCGAAGGCAACCAATGCCCAACGACGACCATCTCTGTCGATACCGATTTCAACTTCACCACCGGTTTCAAACAGGTCAGCAGCGATTGTTTGTGCTGCTTGTTCGGCATCAAGAATCAGTTCAGGATGCATGTCCAATGCTCGCATTCGCAAGTGGGTTTGTTCAAAGAAGTAGGACTTTGTAACTCCTGAAGCAGCGCATTGTACAGAATTAAACCGCTCCCCAATATTGCCATGACGACCATCAAGTGCAGTCACCGATGCAACCAAGCCGTCTTCTCGCTCAGCAAATTGGGCGTCAAGACCTTGCAGCAAGGAGAAGTATCCGTGAGCAGCCAATGCAATTTGTGAGGAAGGAAGCGTATCGTCATTCCATGTTGCGCCTGCGAGTTTAAGCGGCGCCATGTGAACCAGCCCCGCTATGTCCAGTTGACGAAGTTCCTTGCAGACCTCAGCCATGTGCTCAGGGTTTGCAGGGTCGGCTCGGAAAACGGTACGGTCATCCTCTTCATGGGACGACATGTCGCGAATTTCACTTTCAAATCCGACTCGAACAGCCTTCATTCCTTTGGCCTCCACGAGTTTACAGAATGCCTCAGCAATTCCCCAACCGTCATCGGTAACAACCAGTGTTCCGTCGAGAGAAATAGGTGAATCACTTCCAACGCACTCCTCCACTTCGACCTGCCATCTTCGGCAGTTCTCTTGCCGTTCAACAGGTGCAGGCACCGGTGAAGCAACTGGCGTAGGAACAACCACTGGAGTCTCAACAACAGGCGGCGCTTCAACTGCTACTGCTCCACCTTTCATGCGTTGAATGTAAGCAGTGAAGTGGTTCAGCGTCGGATGATCGGAAAGAACGAACTCTTCATCGATTGGTAATTCGAAGATATCACGAACGTCAGCCATGATCTCGGCTTGTTTCACCGTATCAATACCAAGTTCACCCTCAAGGTCCTGGTCCATTTCAATGAAATCATCAGGGTATCCAGTATGACGGACAACCACTTCAATCAGCCGTTCTTGTATCGATGAATCGGTAACAGGAGGCAACGTTGGAGCGGGTGGAACGGATGCCGGAGTAGGTGCAGGGGTCGCAACAGTAGGTGTTGGGTCAGGATTCGAGGCCGGTGGAGACACCACTGAACCACCTTGCATTCTTTGGATATAACCAATCATGTGGTTCAATGTAGGATAGTCCGAGAGAACGAACTCTTCATCAATGGGCAAGGAGAATCGGTCTCGTATTTCAGCCATGATTTCGGCTTGTTTTACCGTATCAATGCCTAATTCCCCTTCGAGGTCTTGGTCCAACTCAATGAAATCGCTTGGATATCCTGTGTGCTGAACAACAACCTCAACAACGATCGAAGTAAGGTCTGCATCGCCAACTGGCGCAGGGGCAGAAATCGGTTTTGATGGCATTGCAGGTGCGGATACAGGCGCTGGAGTTACCACCGATGGAGCCGGAGTTGGTGGCGCCTTAGCCACTGAGACCCCGCCTTGCATTCTTTGGATGTAGCCAATCATGTGGTTCAGTGTCGGATAGTCCGAGAGAACGAACTCTTCATCGATGGGCAAGGAGAATCGGTCTCGTATTTCAGCCATGATTTCGGCTTGTTTTACCGTATCAATGCCTAATTCCCCTTCAAGGTCTTGGTCCAACTCGACAAAATCAGCTGGATAGCCTGTATGGCTGACGACAACGCTGACGACCGTTTCAGTAAGCGATTCATCTGCGACCATGGCCGGTGCTGGAACCGGAGCGGGTGTTGATACAGTCGGTGCTGCGACCGCCGGTGCTGGAACGGATACTGGAACAGTCAAAGGTGCTGCTGCAATGCCCGTCGACATCTGTTGAATGTAACCAATCATGTGATTCAATGTAGGATAATCCGAGAGAACGAACTCTTCATCAATCGGCAAAGAGAATCGGTCACGAATATCAGCCATAATTTCGGCTTGCTTCACCGTATCAATACCCAACTCGCCCTCAAGGTCTTGGTCCAATTCGACGAAATCAGCCGGATAACCGGTATGGTTCACAACCACTTCGATGACAACAGCAGTCAGATCTGTAGCTGCTGGGGCAACTGGAACAGGTGCTGGCACTGGTGTTGGTTTTGGCGGTGGAGCAACAGGCGCAGGTGCCGGCACAGGTGGCGCAATAGGCGCTGGCGTCGGTGCTGCCATGGAGGGTTTTCCTTCCCAAGCGGCTGTAACATTCCATGCATCGCCTTGTACACCGCCGTGTAGGTTTTCTTCACCGTTGACGTATGCCACGAGTTTGTTATCGAGAATTCGAAGTACGACATCGTCCGTTTCTGCAAGTTTTCGCGACCATGCAAGGAACTTCTGCCCATCAATTCGTTCACCAACAACGGGCCATTTTCGAACCAGGGAGAGAGCCATTTGTGAGCCAAATCCTGCTGCAAAGCGTAGCCCGTACTTGATGTCAGGATAATCTCCGCCTGTTGAGAGGTTCAAGTTTCCAAGTTCTGGGTCGGTTTCCTTGTGGTTTGCTATCGGTGGGATTCGACCTGTCTTCATACCGTGGAACATGCTTGCATCTTCGATGCCAACACCCATTGGGTGTCCAGTGAATCCTTTGGTATTGGCAATAACCAGACGATTTGTACTGGCGCCGAAGGTATCGCGTAGAGCGCGAACTTCAGATTGTGCTGAACCACCGCGAGCCGGCGTGTAAGTTTCGTGAGAGAAGAACACGGTGTTCGGGGCTATAGCATGACGGTCAAGACCCCACTTCGATTCCATCGAAGTGATGAATGAATCTACAGTTTGTGCAACGTGTTCGACGTCGAGTCTTGTGCCATGGAATGCGGAATTCGCAGTGGTAGAGCCAAGCAATTCAGCAATCGGTTGGACACCTCGTTGCATGGCTTCAGAATGGCGTTCGACAACGAATGCTGCAGCACCCATGCCGAGAACCAAACCGTTTCTGCGACGGTCGAACGGTAAAGCAGCCTCTTCAACCACATTGCCGGTAGCCGCTGCACCTGAGGCTGCGAAGCCACCTCCAATCCATTCCCACAGATCTTCGCCGGTCACATCGTCAGCAGAAATGATGACGACTCGGTCGACTCTGTCACTGTTCAACCAGTCTTCAGCAACGCCAAACGCTGCAGTGGTTGATGCACAGGCGAGGTTGATGGTCGTGTTTGGACCTCGGATTCCAGTGTACTGTGCAAATTGTGAATGACCCATATTGAGCGTTTGGAACAAGTATCGCCGGTCAAATCGGCCTTCACCGTCATCGCCGTCACTCTTAGCGTGCTTCATTGCCATTTGTAGGCCGGGGAAACAGGAGGCGAACACGATTCCGGTTCTCTCGCGCTGATGTTGAGGAACCTGCCAATTTCGAATCAATCGCAGACCGCCTTTGCCGATTTGTTCAACCGGCGTAAGTGGGATAGCTGCATCTCGCAGTGCTAAGAGCCCAGAGGCGACTGCCAGTTGGGTTGTGATGTCCCAAGCCAGAACGACCTTAGCATCGATGCCAAACTCTTCTGCAATGTCAAACGCAGACTTAACGCCTGCAAGTTGAGGTATGTCGCCAAACTCCTTGGCTTGTTCCATGTTGACAGAACCATCTCTACCTTTGATGAGCCGAACGATGTTCTTGTCCAGTAACCGTTGCTTGTATTCATCACTGACTTCCGAAATACAGGTCTCGCCACGTACCAAGCGTTCGAAGGTATCCTCCTCAAACACACGCTCCCCACCAGGAAGACCGAGGGAAACGCCGGTTACGACGTACGGGTCCGCCTTTCGTCGGTCTGTGTGTGTTGGAGATGCCACGGCTTGGAGGCTCGAATGTGCTGCAGGAGCATGCGACATCGAAGTCTGAGGACTCCATGATGCGGGAAGGGCAGTGATCCATTTTGCTAAATCAGCAGCAGTAGCAATCAAATTGGTATCAAGAGAAGCATCAACAGCAGCTTCTGATGAAACGGTGTGAAGTACCGATGCCACTTGTGCATCGCTCATACCAAGCCCGAGGCGTAGATTGACCATACCGTTGCAGAAACGGGCAGGATAACCACTCACTGCAGCAAGGCGGTCGCCAAGATAAGCATCCATTGCCTTGGCAGCAGCAACAGCCGGGTCGACGTTTCGTGGAACATGGGCAGTGACCTGAACGACGTTCTGAACCGGTGCGGAGGTCCCAGTTGAGGGCAGAGGCCGAGCTCGAGTTCGCAAATCATCGGCTTGAGCAGTACTGAACGAGGGCGCTATTGAATCATCATAGGCTTCGATTGGGCCGGCTCTAAATGCTTCAGTGAGTACGTGGGAATCTGCTGCAGGCCATTGCGGTTTACGGCCTGCAAGGGCAAGTGTTCCCAATGCACTGAGGAAAGTTGCAATGCCACCTTGCTTTGGATGGTTGCACATGATTGGCAAATGAGGCTTGTCTTCAAGAATTTGAACGGCAAACATAGTGAGCGCACGCTTTGGTCCAACCTCGACGAAAGCACGTGCACCTGCTGCATACATGGTTTCAATTTGAGTGGTCCACTCAACGGCTGACGCCATTTGTGGTGCAAGTTTACCGAGCACGCCTTCCTTCGAATCAGCACCTTCCATTGGATAGAATGTACCATCCACATTAGCAGTTATTGGAATACGAGGCCAGCGAATCTCAAGGCTTTCGAGGAATCTTCGAAGCGGCTCGTTTGCGGGTGCAACGATGCGGGAATGGAAAGCGTGCGATGTGGCAAGAGGGACTGCCTGGAATCCTTTCTCTTCGAACTGAGCCATGGCTTGCTTGACTGGTTCAGTCTCCCCTGCAATGACCGTCATCTTTGGTGAGTTCTTGTTGGCTGCAATAACATAGCCTTCAATCGAATCGATTACGGCCGAAACTTCGTCGTAAGGAGCCAGAATGCTCGCCATCAAACCTTTGTCTTCGATGACAACAGAGCCCATTTCAGTTCCACGTGCTGCAGATGCTCGCAATGCTCCATCCATGTCCAAAATACCTGCAGACATGAGTGCTGCGTATTCTCCAAGTGAATGTCCTGCGACCATATCTGGGTGTTGACCGTGGTCGTTCAATGCACGTTCAATTGCTAAATCAGCCGTAAGCATTGCAGGTTGAGTATATTCGGTTTGCTTCAGTTTATGTTCTGCTTCAATCCGCTCTTCCTTGGTGAGGTTTGAGCGTAACACGAAACTGGACAGCGTTTCGCCGTCCAAAACCTCGACCATCGTCTCATCAGCCTGCTCCCAGACTTTTTGGACGGCACTGTAGCGTTGATGCAGATCGTGCGTCATGCCAACGTATTGACTTCCTTGACCGGGATACATGTGCGCAACTTTCGCCTTTGGATGAAGGGCAGGGTCGTTGGTCAGCAGGATACCTTGTGCCTGTAGGAAGCCCCACTTTTCGGGGTCACTCATGGCTTTGCTTGCAAGTGCTGTACGCTTGTGGAACTCAGCCCATGAAGTGGCAACGATGCACATTCGGAAAGCATCCGACTCAGCATAATCAGAAGATGCAGAATCCAATGCGGAAGAAAGACGGAGACCTCGAGGGTCTTCATCGAAATGCGAACCAGCAAAATCAATCGATTCCAACTTGGCTTGGAGTGAAGCAAGGTCTGAGGAGGAAAGCAGCAAAATGCCACCTTCGACCGCCTTCATTTGTTCATGCGTCATCGAAGGTTGTGCGGTTGAGTCCAACACTGATGCTGCATCAGATTGAACAGAAGAGGATTCTGATTCTTGGGCGTATGCGGACCAACGGGCGTCCCACTTCTGAGCGAGTTCAGCGTGGTATTCCGGTTCAAAACCTTCCAACGCAACGTGATAATTGGTTCCACCGAAACCGAATGCAGAGACACCTGCTCGACGCGGATGGTTTTCCGGGCGAGGCCAGTCTCGTGCTTCTGTAGGGACAAAGAAAGCGTTGTTATCCCAATCAACGGTTTGGTTGGGAGTCTTGAATCCTGCCGAAGGCGGGATTGTACGGTGGTGTAGAGACATTACGGCTTTAATCAGTCCGGCAATTCCGGCAGCTGCTTTCAGGTGGCCAACTTGTGATTTAATCGAACCTACTGCAACATGATCGCCCGCTGGAGATCCATCCCAAAGCAACGAAAGCGTACCCAATTCGGTAGCATCTCCAACTTTGGTAGAAGTTCCGTGGGCTTCAATCAACTCGACGGTTGTAGCTTCGTACTCTGCTTGGGAATACGCACGAGCAATGGCTTGAATTTGACCGCGTTGACTTGGAGCAGTAATGCCTTTTCCTCTTCCATCCGACGAACCGCCCACGCCACGAATTACAGCGTGAACTTCGTCGCCGTCTCGAATGGCATCAGAAAGACGCTTGAGAACAAAGGCACCCGCCCCTTCTCCCATTACGAATCCGTTTGCACCTGCATCGAAAGGCGTAGAGTGAGTAGGAGAAAGTGCTCCAATTGCGCTGAACTTAGCGAAAGTCGGAGCATCCATGCTGCGGTCGGTAGCTCCAGCAATCATGACATCCACTTGACGCATCTGCAACAGGCGGCAGGCATCCATGAGGGTTGCCAAAGACGATGCGCAAGCGGCATCCATAGCGAAATTAGGGCCTTGCAGGTCCAAAAGATTGGAAACTCTACCTGCAACAACATTGGCTAATTCTCCAGGCATCGTGTCTTCATTAACACGAGGTGCACCGGTGTTGATAGCGTCGACAAAGGCATCACCATTGGCGGTTGGCATACCAAACGACTTGGCTAATTCCTTGGTGTGGTTGGAATAGATTCGAATGTTGGAGAGGTTTCTGTTTTCACCGCCAAGAGCGTTGGCAAACGCTACACCAGTCCGTAGCCGGTCGATGTCTTTGCTTTCCCCATCGTAACCAGCATGCTCAATTGCTGCTGCAGCAACGGAAACTGCCCATTGCTGAGCAAGGTCGATTTGTGTAAGCGTGCCAGGAGGTTGCTTCCACCGTCGCCAATCAAACTCATATCCTTCCACAACTGCACCAATACGTGCGTAGGTGTAACCTTCCTCGATGTTACCCGGGCCACCATCTCGGAAGAAATGGTCAACAGGCCCAATCCATCGGTGTTCGGGGATCTGACGAATACTGACCTTGGAATCGAGAATGTTTTGCCAGAATGAATCGATGTCTGGTGCATCCGGCATCAGCGCTGATACGCCAATAACTGCGATGGGCTCAAACGGCCCTTGTTCAAGTCCTTGGACTTCGTTTCCTTTGGCATCTTTGACCATAACATCTCACCTCAGTTGTTCATGATGCTCTGTGGCACCATCGTAATCGAATATCCACCATCAACATAGATGCATTGTCCTGTCACGCCGCTTGACATCGGGCTGGCTAACCACAAGGTAGCACCAGCAACATCCTCTTGGCTGACATTCCTACGCAGCGGAGAATTTGCTTCAACGTGGTCGAGAATGTTGTCAAATCCAGGAACACCGCTTGCGGCGATTGTTCGTATAGGGCCTGAAGAAATCGCATTCACCCGATGGCCTTCAGGTCCGAGGTGGCATGCTAGTTCACGCGTCCAACATTCCAGTGCCGCCTTAGCCATCGACATAATCCCATAGTTTGGAACGAAGCGATTTGAAGCAGCATAGGTCAACGTTACCGTTGAAGAGCCCGGGTTGAGGTACGGCAGAGCGTGCTTCAAACATCGTTGCAATGAATTCGCTGAAATCGTCATTGCGGTGTTGATATCACTGTCTTCTACAAACAAAATCGGACGGTCAAAGCAGGCACGAGGGGCGAAGCCGATAGCGTGAATCAAAATATCTGCCTTCTTTCCAGGGTGCTCTTTCTCGAACGCCTCAAAGAACTCTCGAGTTGTGGCATCTTCCGCAACATCCAATGGATAAAAACCACCAATTTGTGGCAACTTATCTTTCAGTTGAAAGATACGGCTCATGAAACGCTTCTGATAACCGAGGTACAGCGTGACACCAGCCGCAGCAAGTTGCTGGCAAATGGCCCATGCTATCGAGTCTTCACTGGCAACACCGAAGACGAAGGCTGTTTTTCCCTGTAATTGTAGCATAAAAGCACCTACCCAATGGGTAGGTGTTGGCCGTAACACCAATCCTATGACTGTTCCCTATGTTGTGCAGGTAAAAACATGGGTTCTGTGACCCAAATATTAGAGCCGAAGGGCCTCACAGGTCGTCGAATAAATCATCAAACTCGTCATTTGAAGATGTGCTTGCGTCAAGATCGTCAAAAAGGTCATCGAAATCATCTGTCGACGGTTGTTGAACTGGCTCTTCTGGAAGGATGATGGGTTGTTGGATTTGAGGTGTCTGGCCTTTCTTTGGTTTCTTCTTTGTCACCACTCGAATGAGAACGACCAAGAACAAGACAAGTAGAATAGTTCCGCCACCAATAGAAGCGTACAGCAGTGTGCTATCGGAGTTCAAGGAATCGAGCCCATCAATACCTGCATTCTTTGATGGTGCTGTGATATCGAGTTGAATCGCAATTTCACTAAATGGAGCGTCGTCGTCATCACCACTTTGAGCCCGGATGATAAGAGGCATACGCAAATCTTCACTCACTGAAGACGGGGCGCGAATCGAGAGTGTTTTGACACTTGATGTGCCTTGGTAAGCGACGTTCTCGCTCACCTGTTTGCCATCCGGGAAGGAAAATTGTGCTGCTTCGAGGTCTGCAGAATTCACGAAAACTACTTCCAACAAATCGTCGTCATTGCCTTTATTCGTCACTTGGAATGAAAACTCAACCACTTCACTCGTATCCATGTACCGTGTAGAAACATCAGAAAGAAGTAATTCGACCATTCCATACGATTCGATAATCAAATCTCCAGCATAAGAGGTATTGAAAACCAAGGTTCCTTCGGGCAGTTGTCCGATTGGAATGTTATTCCATGATTCGACCTTTGCACTAATTTCAAAGGAATAATCCGTTGAAGCGGGAATTTTAGTTTGCCCATCGAATACGATGTCAAAGGTGTCTTCTTCACCTGCTGCAAGAGTGAATGAATCTTCACTAAGTGTCATTTCGACCAACGTACCGTCCCACTCAAGGGTCTCGATACTGATCGTTTCACTGGCTGACGAAGGGTTGGTTACCGTGCATTGGAGTTTCAGTTCTGCGTCGGAAGTTGGACGAACGTCCAAAACTGGGTTTGAAGAGCCGCAATCCAACTCAACGGCAGGTATTGGAGATCCTTGGGCTGAGGCAGACGGAACAAGACAAGGTGCCAAGAACAAGCCAAATACGAGAAATAGAATCAGACCCTTTCGCATGGTTGCCACCAACCCCCGCTGTATGCTTTCACTCATGAAGGTGATGGCTTTTTGTCGAAGAAAAAGGCTTCTCGGTTCATCTGATGCTCGGCCCGTAGAGTTCTTCGCCAAGGTCACGATGTGCTTTCCAGAGGTATTCTTCATCCAATCCTGCCTCTAAAAGTTGATGTGTTCTTTTGGGTACTGTTTTAGGGCCTAAAACAGCCCCAGGGCGGCGAACATCATCCATGTAATCCGTTTCTAGAAAAAATCCGTGTGAACATGACTCAACAGATTGCATCAATTCGGATATCGCACCTTTTCCAATCAAGACGCTCGGGGTGAGCCCTTGCGTTACATCTTTGGAAATCGTTGCGGGTGCATAATGTCGAACCAAGCGACGAGGGGAAAGACCTGCTTTTTCAGCCATTACAGACAGATCTCGATATGTCGACTCGAGTTCGCCTTCGACATGAAGTTGCAAGGTAATTCCTTCTTTCTTCGCCAAGCTCATTGTTTCAAGAAGCAAGGTATTGGAAAGTTCCCAAACAGTCTCATCTACAGGCCAGTGCGGTCTACCGACCTCACCGACGGCATGGGCCTTGCCTTCATGCACAAATTCGAGCGCAGCATCAATGCTGTCGCGGTAATTTTCCACGGCCTTTTCAGCGCCTTTTTCTCCCGATTCATCCATCCATGCTGCGAACTGATGGGCGAACGCTGCTGGATGTGGGCCGAGAACGACACGAACGCCAAGACCGACTTTTCTACGGACTTCTTCCGCCATCTCAACTGTGTTCGAATACGTCTCAATATGGCCTTGCTTTTCAGTAGGTGGGGCTGAAAAGTCAGGACAGTGTACCAAGACAATGTCCGTACCACCTGCATTTTTGAAATCTCGAGCCGCATCCAAGTAGCGACCGTTTCGATTCAAATGGAAATGGTTGTCGAGGACTGGGCCATCCCACCGTCTCGACTCCTGCATACATGCCCCTCATCATCATGCGTTTTCAACGCATGGGAAAACCGAGGTGATTTCGGTGATTAAACCCCTTCGACGAAGTAGTTCTTGTCAGAAAATTGGTCTCTCCAATAGACTGCAGCCATGGCGACCATGTTACTGTGACGAGCATTCGTAACAACACATCGCCCGTTCGGCCACACTTTGAGTGTGAGGTTGTGCCGTGAATCCTCGAGAACACTGCAACCGAGCCTTTCGTCATACACTGCTGTGCCTGCTCCAATCTCACCCACAATTTGGGTGATGTTCAACGGCATTCCAAAATCAAACGACGCAATCACAGGGCCAAGTTCTGTTTCGAGTCCAGCGTCGCTGAGCCCGAGACGAAGCATGAGTTCCTTTGCAGCAGCTCGTGCTGCATCAACACGCTGCGTACCGTGGACGGTCACACGGCCTTCACGGTCGATGACGAGGGTTGCTCGAGGTCGGTCAAGGACCTTGATGACAACTCCACCGGTTTCCTGCCCACCGAGTTGTGAGACCACATCCTGTTGGTTGATAGGGGACGGAGGGACGAAGCGAACAAGTTGGTTTTCAATACGAACTTCAATGGCTGCACCGGACATAATCATTCCTCCTCTGTTTGACCTGATGAGGTCGTGATTAAACTAATCTCCTCTCCGTCAGGAAGGGTTTGAAGGGCTTGCAAAAGCGTATTGCGGTGAGGTAAGTACACCACCAAAAGGAGGGTTGCATCGTCTCCATGTTCGGCACGCAAAGAGGCAAGAGCCCCACGAAGTCGAGCAGCGTAACGACGATCTCGGTCTGCTGCGACCTCTGGCGAGACAATCCATTCGCTCAAATCCCACCATGTTGCTGAGAGTACTGCGGCTGACCCAAAATTTGGTGACACACCTTTAGGTGGCTTTTGCGCATCGAAGATATTCTTCTTTACGCGCTTACGCCATTTGCCACCAATCGAAATCATTCCGAGCAACTTACGCCAATGCGACGCTGCTTTGGCTTCTCGAGTAAGGTGTTTATTCCATTCTTCGTCCTCAGCAGTGGGCTCGATGAAGAACACTGGACGTTCGTGACGAACTGCGTTCCGATGCAATCTTCGAGGTTCGGGATCAGGAAAACGTCCACTGGTCACGCCCTCAACCATCGAGATTTCATCTAAGAAAATTCCAAAAGAACCTCCTGAAATTAAACCATGAGACAAATTTACTCCAGGGGATTCTGCTTCGTCTTTTTCTTCTTGAACCCACAGATCAACCACATCAGGCGATTCAAGCAAAGCCAAACCATGCCATTCTTCACGCGTTCGCATAGAACGTGGATAGACGACCGTCGGCAACACAGAATGAATGAGAATCTTACCACCGTCGGGGTCTTCCCAAGCATGGTCGCCCCATTCAAGTCGAGCGGGCACGAAGGTCACGCTCACTGGCTGTTAACCCAATCTTTCAGAGCCTCAATGCTCCATCCTTGGTCAAAGTAACCTTGGATTTCATCTTGAGTCCATTGCGGGAATTGTTCCATTGCTCGGGCCATCTCAGGTGAGACGTTCGCTGCAGGCGCTGGTGGACCAGAAACTGGCTTCGATTGACCAGGTAACTCTGCGTATGCTTTCTCTTCCTCATCTTCGTACTCATCGAACATGTCATCGTCGCCTCCACGGCGAATCAAGACCACGACAAGTGTTCCAAGGACTGCAACAGCGATACCAAGGATAGCAAGGATAAGCATGAATCCACCGGAATCACCCGAATCACTCTGAACCTTGACATTGAACGATTCACCTTGAGATGAACCGTTGTACAATAAGTCTCCAGTCGTGTTGTCGGAGATGAGGTAGTACATTCCTGTCGTCGGTAAAGTGAATTGCTGCAAGTCAACCTTCACCCATTGCGATGCACCGACCGGGATATCCCCAGTATCGATGCTTGCTTCAAGGACTGGGACTCCGCCGTTGATGACGGAGCGGATGTTCAACACAGTTGAGCCATCAAGTGTTCCGGTGTTCAGAACTTCAATTTCCAGTTCAATGTCTTCGCCGACTTCTGGTTTAGCCGGACTGATTCGGACATTTTTAACATCGAACGAAGCTTCCTCGAAAATCAGTTCGTAACTGGATTTGTGAGTTGGGTCGCTTGAGAAAATTGGAGCAATACCGCCTTCATCCGTGAGACCTCCACCAAGCATGGCTTGTGTGCCAGCCGAATCGGTAGCATCAATCCAGAAAACAACTTCGACGCTGTCGATTTGAGATTCTTCAGGGTCGGTCTGTCCCTCTGTAATTGGCCAAAGATCAACACATTCTGCTGAAGCAAAGTACGAACCACCACTCGGGTTGAGCGTTAATTCTTGGGTCATCGGCATATCGCCAAAGGTTGCACGGTAAACAGGCCATGTGATGTTGTTTGTTGGGTCGGAGAAGAAACTCCAAGCAACAGAAACATCTCCTTGGAACAGTGCTTCCTGCTCTTGGATGACGACTTCGATATCAACACAGTGGAAGGTCGAGGTTGGTAGAACATTCGCCAATGGCTCTTGGTTTCCATCTTTCAAAGTCCATGTGTTCGTTACGACGAGAGGGGCGGATGCATCGACTCTCAAATTGAAAGTCTGGCATCCGTATGCTTCTGAAACGCAAATTGCAGAGGATGTATCGACTGCGCCCATAGGCAAACCTTCGATTCCACCGCCGCATTCTCCGTTTGCTCCACCGTCGCCGCCAGTTGCATCGTAAGGACACAATCGGAACGTATAGGTGTAGTCATTTGTGACCGGTGGTGCAGTGATATTGATGTCAAAGACACCTCCAGTGAACGAATGGTATGTGACTTCTCCAGGGAAGGCAATGTACCCTTTGGAACCGTCCATAGAAGCAGCCTGACGTGTCAATTCAAGCGTCAATTCAATTTCTGGAGTAATGTAGACTTGGTCGAGGATTCCGTCAAGGTAAGCGTATTGCCCTTCAAACGCAATGATGTCGCCCGGATAAACAAAGCCCTTTCGAACATCTTGGGTAATTGGAGTCATCAAGTCGCTAAAGACCGGTGAAATCATCAAATCGTTTGCAGAGTCAGCACGGAAATCAAGTTGGATTCCGTCGCTGTAGTACCAGTCTTGGATGTGGCGTCCGGATGCCGGCAACATTCTGTATCGAGGGTTGTCAAGGTCCTGCATGTAGAGAACAGGGTTGTTGAGGGAAGTTGTTGCACCAGGCAAGCCCCATGTCATACGGATTGGGAGATCAAGATAGAACTCAGTTTCGAACGGATCAATCAACACACCGCCATCCATGCGTAAGACCCGTGGGCCTTCGACATCGCCGTCTTCAGCAATGATTTCGATGTATGGACTGTTCGTCCATGCCGTGTTGTTACGAGGGTAGTAGTACACTGTCATGTCATCTCGGTCGTCAGCCATGTCGATACGGAAGTAATCAACATCTCTCCATCCGTTGTCGTCCTTAGCCTCTACAATGAGGTGATACACGTTACCGGCATACATGGTATGGTTCCACTTTCCGTTGTATTGCTGTTGATTCGATTTGAGGAATCGGTTATCTTGTGAATCGTCAACAAAGAAGTTGCGAATGACTGGAGACTTGGAACTCATTGATACATAGGTAAAGTGGTCGTTATCAAATCCAGGTGCACCGCCATCAATTGGGTTTCCTGCCTTGTCAAATCCTTCAATCCAAATGCTGACCTTGCCTACAGGGTCTTGTCCAACGTTTGCATAGTCGTTGTAGGTTGCCGTGTAATTTGCGAATGGGGCCTCTCCATCGCTGTAAGCGGTCACAGTGATGTATTCTGATTCATCTGCGAGCCCGTTTGAGTTCGCATCGTGATCGTACTCAACCCAAATCTTGATGTCGAGCGATTCAGGAGGGTTCGGTAAGTCGCTTGCATTCATTCGAATCTGTTGTGTAGCAGACGGAACAACCCATGTATCGTCGACCATAACACGCCAGTTGCTGTCAAGCGATGGGTCAACTTGGCCGTTCAGTACTTCGACCACCAGCAAATTCGGATCCAAGGTGTCAATCGAGAGATTGAATGGAATAGCACAATCACTGTCGGGTCGGAATTCAGCCGCAGGACAGAGCGTCTCTCCACCCTCGTAGCCGTCGATTCGGAATCTGTATGTGTCTTGACCTGCGGCCATACCGAGGTCGACATCCCAAGTGAAATCGCCGCCAGGTAGACCGGAGCGGTTCGCAACTGAGAGCCATTCAATCGAGATGTTACCATCGGTGTTGTTGACGTACTTTTGTTCAAGGACCATGAAGTAGCCACTCGGGTCTGGTGAAATGGACAGGTCTTCAAGACGGATAGCACCGTTGAGGGTGACCGTTTGTCCGGAAGTTCCGTCATCAAGGTCTTGTACAATTCCAATGTTGTTGAGAACTTCAAACGAAGTGACCACAGCGTCGTTCTCTACAGCGTTACCACCGACAGGAGCAAGAAGAACTGCGTCTGGAAGTCCATTAACGCCGTTGGAGGAAATTGAACCAGAATAGATTCGAACTTCATCGGTATCTTCCCACTCCGAGTTTACGACAAACCGCCAAGTGATTTCCTTACCATCTGCGATGGTCGTAGCAGTCGAAGATTCGAGAGTAATCAAATCTCCAATGTCAGATACTTCAGAGAACAGCAAGGTATCACTGTAGCCAAGAATAACATTGCCAGTGTCCGACTCGAAGGTCAAACGAGCCTCAACGAGAGTGGAGCCAGTCAGAGGGCTCACAGTGTGAGTGGTCGTAATTTCGTAGATGGCTCCGTTTGGATACAATCCGACTGGGTTTCCAGCCATACTGATGGTATTCTCGTATCCACTCGAGGTTGAAACCATAAGATTTGACAACGCCGCTCCTCCGCCTGTAGAACTCGTGAAGGTCATTGGAACTTCAGCTGTAGAGCCGCCATCCCACAAAGCAATCCCCTTGTTCAACTCACGGTCAAAGCCGTCTGCTGAACCGAGTGAAACGGTGTAATTGTACACGACATCGAGGTCACGAACCGTCACTTGAGAAGCGGTTGAAGCGTTTGGCGATTCTGCTTTCAAACGGAAAGTCTGCCATTCGGTCCCGTAAGCATCGTAGTGACTGACTGGCACCAAAGCATTGCCGAGCAATGAATTCAGTGCTGATTTGAAATCAAGGTTCGGTGCGTTAGCAAGCATGAGAAGCGTGGTGTTCTCAACACTTCCCAAAGCAACTTCTTGAGTACCGGAGAGAAGAGACAATTCGAATCCTTCTGTTGAATCCGTATTCGAGAAGATTCCCATCTGATCAAAGACCAAATCAACTGAGGAAACTTCTGCTCCTTTGGGCAGCATAAACATTGCACCTTCTGCAACACCAGTGCTGTCGATGATGAGATCAGAGGATGATTGTCCGTAGTTTACTCCATCAACTTTAGCCTTCAAGAATTGAGTTTGGCGTCCGAAACTTCCGAACGCCTCTTCATCGAATCCCCAATCAATGTGTCCATCGTTAGCAACATCCAACTGGAGATCATCGGGATGGTGGCCAAACGTAAGGTCAAACCAAATGCCACCTACATCACACGGGCCCTCGAAGGAAACAAGGGAGTCAAATCCGAACCATGGTTCATCCAAAATATATTCAACACCGCTAGCGAGTTGGAACAACGAGTTACCTCCATGAGAAAAGAGGTCAATCATAGGGACTTCAGTACAGCCTGCCTCGACATATGGTTTAATGCGGGTAATTGGACGATCGAAACTACTGAGTTGGAGCGTTGGCGTGTACGATACATCATCAAGAATCGGTGTATACGATAACGGTTCACCATCACCGAGTGTCGACCAAACACCCTGGAAAATGTTCGGTATTTCGTCGTATTGGGAGGCGTTCAGCCCCGTACCAACACGTGTACCAATGCTGAATCCGTGGAACACTGGAGATGAGAGTCGGTCAGGCCCTGAATTGAATGTGAACCTAAAGTCGACCGAAGGGTGAAGCGTCGAATTAATGCCCCACAATTCGATGATATCTCCTTGAAGGTTGGACATTGCATGCCCTTGTCGGTCATGAACGATTGAACCGGTAGACGAATCAAGCACATCAACCGAAATCGTTGCTGTGCTGGTTGTTTCGGTTTCAAGCGTGAGGAGACCGTATCCGTTCGGTTGGTTCGGTCCACCAGAGTTTGATGGCAAGAATCCGTTAATACTCATGTTTGCGGATGCTGGAAGAGGGTCTCCCACTCGGAAGTTGTCGACATACCAACCGGCTTTTCCACCATCGGTGCCGAGGACATCATTATCTTCCATGACGAAGCGAATCTGAACGTATTGTCCCGTATATGGGCCCAAATCTACGGCAATGTTTGCCCAACCGTTCGGATTGCTGGCAGTCGTTGATGTGCCACCAAGGGCACCGTCTCCTGGAGTTACGCCGTCGCATCTTGAGTCAATCTGCCCTGCGGTATTTTGGTTCGTGGATACAGTGTAGTATCCTGAGCTCCAACTCAATGAAGAATTGGCAAGACTGATTTCCAAATAATCAAATCCATTCGGATCGTTGACATCGAGGTCATCGTTTTGAGATGCGCGTATTTCGAGGTAAGCACAATCACGATAGTAGACCGATGGGTTGGTTCCGCTGCTGGTGCCAATGTCCAAGTCGTGCCACGAGTCGAAGTAGGCGAGGGAACTCTTGAGTGAGGAATCGATGAAAATTGTCTCGGATGTCATCATGTATTTGCGGCCGTTAGCTCCCGCGTTCTTATCGGTGTAGTCATCGTCATAGAGTCCAGTGCCCCAGCAATAGGTGCCGCTTGCACAGTCTGGAATATCGATGTTCGGCGTAACAGTGGTTGGGTCAATAGAACCATGGTCCCATCCGTGTGCCCCACCGGACAATGCTCGGTGGTCAGTGAAACCGGACGAAGTTTCTTCAAAATCAGTGAGGAAGCCCTCGGACTTTAATTCGACAGGTACTGCGTTTGAACCGTCTTCATAGGTGAAATCGGCAACGTTGGAGAACTTTGTCAGTTGATTGTTGTACATTGGATTCCAAACACGAGGCATGGTCTCCAAGTCGATTCGTGTGTGCGCAGTGTGTTCAAGCATCGAAGTCGAAAGATCGACAGATGCACTGGTTACAGTTTCAGACGCCGGGAGGTGAATCATCCCCTCATCAACAAACGGGCTTCCGTCTCTCAGTTCGATTTCATCGGTGGCGTCTCCGTCACCAAATGTGGACACGTTTGCTGCTGCTGCAAACGGCGCTAAGAGCATCAGGAATACTAGGAAAAATGCTGATTTTAGTTGTTGATTGTCGTTCGTCAAAGACTCACCCGATGTCTTCCGAGGATTCCTTCACCTATAATCGCAACGGACTGTTGCCCCACAATCCCCTCCTACGGAGGGGTCGCAAACTCAAGTTCGAATCAGAGCTCAACAACTCTACGATTCTTCCAAGCATCCCGCGTGATATTATCGAGGCCACCGAGTCTCTGTTCACTCTTTTCCAACCATTCTAAATTCGCAATCGTGGTCGGCAAGGAAGGCCCTAACGCATCGCAGACCTCAGGACCGATACTCAACTCGAACGTTCCAAGACCTTGTGACATGTGCATGATAGCGGTCTTGTCAAACCCAAGTAACGGCCGAAGCATTTCCAATGCAGTCACCCGTTCAATCGCCCCTAAATTACCAAGAGTTTGAGATGAAACTTGGCCCAAGTTCTCTCCGGTCAAAAGATGCGTTGCTCCTACTTCTTTACCCGCCAAATCTCCAAGGCAACTGTACAGGCGTTTCATGTGAATGAAATACTCCGTGTGACACCATTTTTTCGTGAATAAAGCCAACTGTTCCGCAACTGGTACGACCGTCAAAGAAGTGGATAACTGACGCCGCGCAGCCTCGCCGATTGGGCCGTCCATTTGGAGGAAAAATCGAAGTGCTGCTATCGTTTTCTGTTCTGCCTCAGGTCCGGTCACGGGCTCCTGCGTACAGTGGACGGGGTGGATGTGCCAACCTTCCCTCAACATCCGCGCAACAGCAACCGGTGAATCAATACCCCCCGAGACCAAAGCAATACACACTTTCTTCTCGACCATAGCCGATGGCAATCGCTCAAGGTCAAGAAACCACCTCATGAGGATTTCTTCGCCGCATGAGTTCTTGAGGGAGAACATATTGGCGATGTCATGGAACCTTACTCAAAGGAGCCCGCTACGCTGATTGAGCACGTATTTCCCGGAGATACCAACGCCTATGACACTCTGTTTGGAGGGAAATTACTCTCGCTGATGGATAAAGCCGGAGGAATCGCCTGCGCCAAATTTGCACACAGAGAGTTCGTTACGATATCGATTGATGCATTGACATTCATCGCCCCAGCCCGGCAAGGAGACTTGCTGGAAGTCACCGGGAAAGTCGTTTTTACGAGCAGCCATACGGCATGTACCAAAGTCACGGCAGTCGCCGTCAACAAAGCCACATGGGAGAAAAAGAAAATTTGTGAAGGGTTCTTCTTTTTCGTTGCGATCGACTCGATGATGCGACCAATACCAATTCCTCAATTTGTCGTAGAACAAGACGACGAGCAAGAAGACTGGGACCATGCTAAAAACATCCGAGAACAGATGTTGGCAAATCGTAAGAAGTGAAACAACCCCTACCTTCATGTGACCCACATTGGTGGAGCAAACATGCCTGTCCTTAACATTGCAATGATTGGTTCCGATGAATTGGCGAGAGAAATCGCCAAACCGACCGACCAGAGGGACGTTCACACCTATGTCCACAAAGAATCAGGCAGCGATGGCCCTCGGATTCTCTCGTTGATACGACCGGCAAAATACCCTGAGCGTTTGCGCCCCTTCCTCAACGCCCTTTCCGCTGCCAGAGTTGGCATCATTGAGGTTTCTGGAATTGATGCAACGCTTGGTGAAGCACTGGTCGCTTTTGCAAGTGCCAACATTACAAAAGGTATCGGCATCATCAACGCTCCAGACGGTGGATGGGTCGACGAAGACCAAGTGAAAATGCTGTTCAAGCAAGCTGGGTTAGGCGAATGGTCGTTCGGTTCGTCTGACGGCATAGATCTTCGTAATTCTTTGTATCAATATATGGATGACATTGCTGATGAGTTATCCGCAAATGCCAAAGCGCCTCTCGTCATTCCTGTCGATCAACACTTCAATGTCAAAGGCATTGGATTGGTTGCTATCGGATACGTTCAATCCGGAACTGTCAATGTTCACGACGAGGTTTTCTTACTTCCCTCAAACGGCACAGGAAGCGCCAAATCATTGCAAGTAATGGATGACGATGTACCCTCAGCAACCGCAGGCGACAGAGTAGGGCTTGCCCTTCGAGGCGCTAAAGAAGACCACCTTGGCAGTGGGACATTACTGGTACACCCTGCCGTTGAAGACAAGAAAACCAACACCAGTGTTCCTTTGGCTGTTGTTGCTCACGAACGCTCGACAATGAAACTCAGCCGATCACCTTTCCAAAAGCGTGTTCTCGCCGAAGGTGATGTTGTTCACGCAAGCGTTGATCTCCAATTTGTGGTCGGCCGCATTGGCGCTGTAAACGGTGATGAGATGGATGTTACTTGGGAATCACCCCTGTACATTCGTAGAGAAAATCCAGAAGCAACACTCATTGCTCAACTCGATTCAAAGCCTCGAATTATGGGGAATGCAGTGCTCACACTAAAGTGAACCACTCGGCGAGTGAAGGACGGTCGAATTATCGCCGTCAAATTACAACCAACGGTCGGTGGTTTGATAACCCAGCACATGTGGTTTGCGCGCTGGGATGCGCACTAAAGTTCAGGAGAAAGGTCCTGCTCGTGCAGAAGACTTTGAACTCATCAAAGCACTGCATTTGGCAGGCTCGGGGAGAGTCCGAGCGTCAGTGGATGAGCGCATGCTGTCTCTTGAGACCAGAAGCGGTCACGGACTGGACCTTCGATTATCCAATATTTCCCGTGTTCACCATCACCATACTCGACTTGTTCCTTTCTCATTCGCTCTCATCGGCGCAGGCCTCCTCTATATCGCACAACGAATACTGATTCCAAACACGCTACAGATGGTTGCTGCAGCCTTGGGAGTCGCCTTCATCCTCGGCTGGCTAGGTACGCGAAAGCCTACGCTCACCCTCGATACAGAAGCTGGAGATTGCCACACCATTACCGGCAACGACGCATCTTTGATGCGATTAGCCACGCTTCTCAAGCGGCTCGAAAGCGGAATGAGCCTTGAAGACGCTCGAATCGGTTTGGACATTCTCGACCGAGACACTGAATTTCCACGCACAGCAATTCGTGAACTGCAAGAAGTTCCTGTTCAACCGGTTCACATCCAAGCACCTACATCCATTGGAACATTCCTAACCGATGTACTACCTGAAGACGAAATTCCCGCCTCCGTGGTCTCATTGGACCTCTTTAACGACGAAATAGATTTGGACTTTGGAGACAACAATCCTATCTCAAACGGATGGATGACTGGTGAAGACATTGCAGAGCCTGTGGCACGAAATGAACACGGGCTGCTCTCAAGAGGTATTGCCAACGCACATGACCGAAGAGGAGCACTACCCCGAGTTGCACAAACTCCCGAACACCACTACGCCAACCATACGCCTGCACAATTGCCTACAACCACCACACAGCGGCCTGTTTCCTCTTTCCAACATATTGCCCAATCAACCACTGCAGAACTACCTCGAGAACATCGTGATGTTCATGCCACGGATGCACCTAAATCTTTCATTCCGAATTTCCATGGACCAAATGGAGTACACGTGCCCGGTTATCCAGCGCATGACCCGCGTATCGAAACATCAGAAATGGAAGGCGTGTTTCGTTCGCCCGATTCATTGCAACCTGAGGCTGAACCAACCACTTCGTTAATCGAAAGCGCTCGTATGGTGAATGCTGCAGAAACTCCAACACCTGCTGTTCCAGAGATTGCATCGCGCACACGAGGAAGCCGCCTGAGGCCAAAAAGCGCTCAACGCCCGGGTTCACGCCTACGACCGAAAGCTCGAACGCGTACAACTTCAGTGAATCGGTTTTCTAACATGGTGAGGCCTGCTGCTGCACAAATGATTGGAAACGCAACCGAAATAGCGAACAGATTATTCAACTCTCGAAACGAACAACAAACCTCTGAAGAGTCATCATCAACAAGAGAGTTGCGTCAGCGTTCTGCTGAAACACTGCAGTCTGAATCGATTGAATCGATACTGAACCTTTCGATAAAAAGAGGTGGCCATCTACTTGACAGCGACATAGAGGTAATGCTCGCCCACATGGATCGAAGACATACATTCATGGAACAAGATGAGCAAGAGAAGCAAGATGTTGTACCGTTGCCACACCTCGATGATGTCTCGTTTGGAGAACTCAAAGACAGTAAAACACACCATGCTGAGAACGCAGGTAAGGCTGGTCTGCCTCGACTTGACCTCTGAATCAGTTCAACATCTGTTCGAAGTCCGAAAGACGTTGGTTGAAGGCTTCCAAACTCATCGAATGAAGCGCTTCAGTACCAAACGACTCGAGGGTGAAACTGGCGCTAACGGTTGCTGAGAGCAAAGCCTGCCGTAGTTCGTCTCGTGAAAGTTCACCTTCGCCTGTTGCGAGGTGGGCAGCAATAGAGCCAGCAAACGTGTCCCCACACCCAGTAGGGTCAACAACCTGTTCTGTAGGGAATGCCGGCAATGAAATGATGTCTTCACCATGGAAGGCGATAACACCGTGTTCACCTCGTTTGACGACCAGTGTTTTGACACCAATCATCTCCAAGACCTTTCGTGCGGCTCGAACAAGGTTTTCATCGTCAGCCAGCATGCGAACTTCACCGTCGTTGATGATGACCAAATCGACACTTCGCATGACATCAAGCAGGGAATCCTTCGCTATGTCAATCCAAAGATTCATTGAGTCGAGCATTGATAGTCGCCGAGGTGATGCTTGTTGCAAAACGCTTGCTTGCAACGCTGGGTGAAGATTAGCGCAGAAAGTAATCTGTGGAGAGCGGTGAGTTTCTGGAACCTTTGGCTCAAAGTGCTCAAAAACATTGAGATGTGTCTCATGAGTTTGTGCCTCCGCCATAGTCCCGTGGTACGAGCCTGACCAGCGGAATGTATCACCCTCCGCAGTCTCAATACCCTGCAAATCCAACCCACTGTTGGACAACAACAGGCGATCTTTTTCCGAAAAATCTTGACCGACTACGCCAACTAATCCCACTTTCTCGAGAGACAATCGTTTCGAATGAAACGAACAAGCAAGACCTGCGTATGTTGCTGAGCCACCAAGAGCGTCTTTGACATGACCAAGGGGCGAGGCAACACTGTCGTAAGCGACACTTCCAACGATGAGAACATCCATGTCTTGCCGTAAAGCGTTGAATACTTGTCCCTTTCGCATCAGTCAAGTGCTTATCCAAGCAACTCTTCATGCATGTCTATGTATTGAATCGTGATGTCTCGGTTAAGGAAATCCTCTTCATCCATAATACGGCGGTGAAGTGGAATCAAGTGTTCAACACCGGAAATAACCGTTTCGTCAAGAGCAGTTCGCATACGCTTGACTGCATCATCACGGTCTCGACCCCAAACCAAAAGCTTAGCCAACAGTGAGTCAAAGCAACCCGGCATTTCGTAGCCAGGGTGAGCGTGAGTATCGACACGAACTCCGTATCCAGAAGGAAAATGACATTCCCAGAGGCGTCCTGGGCTGGGAATGAATTTGCGAGGATCTTCTGCGTTCAATCGACATTGAATTGCATGGCCGTGCCACACAATATCCTCTTGTTGCAAGGGAAGTTCTTCGCCTTGAGCGACACGTATCCCCAATTCTACAAGGTTGTGACCGGTGATAAGTTCGGTAACAGTGTGTTCAACCTGAACTCGAGGATTCACTTCCAAGAAGTAAAAGTCGCCGTTGGCATCACGAAGGAATTCAAAGGTTGCTAGGCCTTTGTAGCCAACCGATTCTGCACCCTTGCAAACCAAAGCACCAATCTCTTCACGCTTCGCCTCATCCAACCAAGGCCCTTCTTCGACCAATTTTTGATGTCGGCGTTGAATCGAGCAGAACCGCTCTCCGAAGTGAATTGCTTTCTTACCGTCACCCAACACTTGGAATTCCACGTGCTGAGCGCCTTGGATGTACTTCTCTACGAAAACACGCTCGTCGCCGAAAGCAGACCGTGCACGCGATTGGCACAATTTGAGTGCGTTTTCGAACTCATCGGATTTCTCGACGATTTGCATACCAATGCCGCCGCCACCTGCTGCGGCTTTGATGATGACTGGGTAACCGATGTCTTCAGCAAGAGCGGATGCAACTGCAGCATCAGAAATCGGCTCAGAAGAACCCTTAGCGGTTGGAAGGCCTGCAGCCTCCATTGCTGCACGGGCCTCGATCTTATCACCAAGAAGCGTGATGACATCAGCCGAAGGTCCGATGAAGGTAATGCCCTCTTCCTGCAGTCTGCGGACAAAAGTAGCGTTTTCAGCAAGGAAGCCGTACCCAGGGTGAACAGCGTCACAACCCATTTCTTTGGCAGCATGAATGACCGACTCTATATCGAGGTAGGTATCCAAAGGATTCGTTTTGTAATTAGCATACGCCACATCAGCAAAACGGACTGGAAGTGAAAGACGGTCCTCTCGACCGTGAATAATCGCAGCCTCAATGCCCATATCACGTAGAGTTCGAAGAATTCGAAGAGCTATTTCACCGCGGTTCGCAATGAGTACACGCTTGAATGCCATGATTGACTCGAAGAGCAATTACTCTATGATGCCAACGGTTCAATACGATACAAAATAGCCTTTTTCACAGTGTTCTTTTTTTCTAGAAATATTCTATGATTACATGGAATTAACCGGAATCCGGATATTGATTTCACGGTTTGTGATATTTTCAAGAAAAAATGCCATAAATTTGATATGACATGACTGCGATGTGCTAACATGACGCAGAAACCCCGAACCGGAGCCGAGGCTCTCGACCAGTTAGCAGGAAAGGACCTGAACAGAGATGGACGTATCGTGAATTTAGTGATTTGCGGAAATTCAAAATTCTATGATTATGCTTGGCTTGAAGATAAGTTGGACGATTGGGTGGAAGCCAACACTTACCCCGATCTCATCATCCTTGGAGGCGCTAGCGGCGTTGATTACTTGGCTGAACGCTGGGCCGACAACAACAACATCCAGTTGGCGGTTTTCAGCGAGGCATGGACGGCACCGCGCCCAAACTCTGCTCATGATTCTGGACGACCGGAAGCAGTTGCAACCTTGGCCAAGACCATGCTCGACAGCGCTACGCACATGCTCTCTTTCCCAGGTCCTGATTCAGTGTGGACGAAACGAATGGAGGAAAGAGCGGTGGAAAATGGGATTCCAGTGACGAGCGTACCATTGCCCGCTGAAGGACTTGAGTGAGTTTCAATAGACGTCACGCAAGTAACGTTTCTCTTCTCTCATCATGGTCGTACCAATGAAATGTGTTGCATCGTCTTCAGACATACCACCATGTTCCATGGCGATTTCAATAAGTGCTCGATGAACGTCTTTGGCCATGTAGGTCTTGTCGCCGCAAATGTAGAAGTATGCACCGTTTTCAAACCATTCCCAAATGTCAGCACCGTGTTCTTTGAGGCGATGTTGGACGTAAATCTTCTCTTCTTGGTCACGCGACCATGCAGTTGTGAATTTGTACAAATCTCCGCTGTCCATCCAGCCTTCAATTTGTTCCTTGTAGTAAAATTCAGTCTTCGAGGATTGATCACCGAAGAACAACCAGTTACGACCGTTGCCACCGTCGAAAACACGTTGCTCCATGAACGCTCTGAACGGAGCGATACCGGTGCCAGGCCCCACCATGATAATATCCACATCCTTGTCCTCAGGAAGGATGAATGACTTGGTTGGAGACATGAATACGCCAATTGGATTGCCGGTCGCATCGATTTCATCAGCCATGTATTGAGTACATAGCCCACCTCGAGCGCGATTGTGGTATTCAAATCGAACAATGCCGACTGTCAATTCAACGAATCCTGGATGTGCATCGTGTGAAGAAGCAATTGAGTAGAGTCTTGGTTTAAGACGTGCAACCAAGTCAAGGAACTCCTCAGGCGAGTACTTTACGCCAAACTCTCGCATGATGTCTACATAGTCGCGAGTCCAAAGGTAGTTCTCGATTTCCTTTTCGTCACCGAGAAGAGCCTCAACCTTTGCAGCAGGGTCATCTGATGCTTTGCTGGTAGCAAGTCCAGGTGGTGTAACTGAAGATTCAGAAGATTCCCAATCCTCGTTTGAACGGCTACGTGCGACGATTTTCAAGGAAATTTTCATTCCGGAAGAGACGACTTTACCGGCAAGCGATTGAACGAACTTCTTGTTCGCCATATGGACCTCGAAATCCTTCTTGAGAGCAGTGTACAAATCGCGCTCTCCGTTGTGAGTCTCAACAGAATAGTCTCTGTCCCAGCCTTGGAGTTCAAGAATTTCCTCGACAATGTGAGGTGGATTTTCTGACATGACGCCTAGAGCGTCACCGACCTTGTAATCAAGACCCGAGTCACCAAGTGCAAACACAATGTGACGGGTCTCTTTACGGGAACCTTCACCGTTGAGAATATAATTCTCGGTTATTTCAGTCATGTAAGGATTCTTTGCGCTCCAATCGGACATAATATCACCCACCAACCTAAGGCTGTAGTCGGTCCACAATGGGGACACTTATCATGCTTATTGACCGATGTTGATGCCGATTCGGACGGCGTCACAGGACCCTCAAAAACCTTCACAATTTTCAAGGATGCAAACGGCCATTTATATGCTGAACCTGTGACAAGACGCCATGACTCAAATCAATAAACCAACAGCACTGATTGTAGGCTCCGGCCCCGGTGGCCTCGCAAGTGCACTACTGCTCGCCCATTCTGGCGTAGATGTGACCATTCTTGAGAAGGAAGAACAAGTCGGTGGGCGTACAAAACTCGTTCACAAAGACGGATACACCTTCGACCGTGGACCAACATTCTTCCACTACCCGGAAGTCATTGAAGAGATCTTCAAGGCCATCGGTCGGGATGCTCACAAGGAACTTGGACTCATGCCTCTTGATCCAATGTATCGCCTCGTCTTCGGAGCTGGCGGACACATCGATGCAACCAGCAAACTGGATGAAATGACCGAAAGAATCCGTGAACTTGCAGGAGACAAAAACGCTGCGGGATTCGAAAAGTACGTCCTACAAAACCGTAAGAAACTCGAATTCTCAAAGCAATGCCTCCAAACGCCTTGGACCAGCCCACTCAACATCCTCACGAAGAGAGCCATGAGAGTTGCTACAATCCTCAAGCCATGGGCCAGTGTCGCAGGCGATCTGAGCAAGCACTTCGATGACGAACGCGTTCGGCTGGCTATGTCCTTCCAAACCAAGTATCTGGGCATGAGCCCGTTCCACGCACCCTCGTTGTTCACAATTCTTGCGTTCCTTGAATACGAACACGGAATATTCCACGCCAAGGGCGGCCTCGGCAGTATTACCAAGCGCATGGGAGAAATAGCGGAAGAAATGGGCGTAAAGATTCGCTGCAATACCCCGGTTAAATCCCTCATCTATGAAGGAAAAGATGTCGTAGGCGTCCGTACTGAGGGCGAAGAAATCCGAGTTGACAAAGTCGTCGTTAACGCTGATTTCGCTCATGCAATGACAACCCTTGTTCCAAACGAGAAGCGAAAGAAGTGGTCGAATAAAAAACTCGAAAAGAAGGGATATTCCTGCTCCACATTCATGCTGTATCTCGGTGTTGACAAGCAATACGACTTACACCATCACCAAATCTATGCTTCTTCAGCATACGAAAAGAATCTTCACGACATCACCAACCACAAGTTGACCTGGGATGACCCGTCGGTCTACGTTCAAAACGCAAGCATTACCGATGACAGCCTCGCTCCTGAAGGTCACTCTACTGTTTATGTTCTTGTTCCAGTACCAAACACCCACGAAACCATCGTATGGGACGACATCAAGGCCGATTACCGAGATACCATCATCAAGCAACTTGGTAAACTGGGATACGACGACATTGAAGACCACATCGTTTCCGAGACAGTCGTCACACCTGACGACTGGGGTGCATCCGACATCTACCGTGGTGCGGTATTCAACCTCACTCACGACCTCAAGCAAATGCTATGGCGACGCCCACAAAACCGATTCGAAGAGGCAAACAACCTCTACATCGTCGGTGGAGGAACACACCCTGGCAGCGGCTTGCCGACCATCTTTGAAAGCGCACGTATCAGCAGCAAACTGCTGCTCGCTGACTTGGGAATGCGCCCCGACTGGAACGGTGTTGACTCTTGGTTCCAAGATGTTCGCAGACCAAAGGTCAAATCAACAGCTGCCAAGCCTGCAAAAGCCACACAAAGAACGACTGGTGACGGTCATGCTGCGTGAAACATTACTTGCTTGCTTCACGATATTGATGTTCCTTGCTGGATGCGTCCAGCCCGATTCAATGATCGAAGATGAAGCACCGAACTCAAACCAAATCCCGTTTGAACTCACCTTCTCAGCAGACACGCTCGATCGTGAAGAAGACGGCACCCCCGAATTCGATCTGAAAGAACAATTGGAAGACGGGCCTGTAATGCTCCTGTGGATTGGTGCTGGTTGTACCGGTTGCCATGATTGGACGGACATGATTCGTGAGAAAATGGATGAAGGCGTTTTTGAAGAATCAAACATGACTATCGTCAGTGTTCATCGGTGGGGAGAGTTCGAGACCAAGGACGACATCCAGAGGGTATTCGGCTTAGAGAATAAATCCGAACATTACACACCTTGGACAATTGTCACACCGTCAGAACTCACACAAGCCGAAGACTTCAACACCGAACAAAGTACAGGAGCTTCAATTTACTCAGCATACGGCAATCCCGGTACTCCGACGCTACAGGTCATTGCTCCAAACGGGGTACTGGCATGGCAATCGAAAACATATTGGGCCAATGAAACCGTCTTTGACGACGGCTTTTCGTTCTTTGAACGACAGGTGAACGAAGAGTGAACCTCAAAGACCCCGAGGGTGTCCAAGAGTTAAGCAGCCTGCAAGGCGGCCGGTGAAAACCATGGGTGAAGGCATTAAATTACCAGTCTTGAATGGACTGGGTCGAACAAATCGTATCGATAACTGGCTCAACAAACCGATCGCAATGGGACTGGGTCTCACCGCTGCAATGCTCTACACAGCATGGCGATTGTTCCTTTTCCCTGAATCGATTTCATACGAACTCGAAGGCTCGAAAGTCATGTCACCAATATTCTCACCGAATGTCCTCGAATGGGAGTTATTCGGACTCAATGACTGGGATCATCCATCATGGGTCAACGCTGCTGTTCTCGTGCTGTGGATTCCATTTGGATTCCGGGGGACATGTTACTACATGCGTAGAGTCTACTATCGAACGTTCTTCGCGAGCCCGGTTGCGTGCTGGGTTGACGAACCAGAAATTAACAAGAAACTGGGATACAAGGGCGAAAAGCGTCTTTTCATCTTCAACAACCTTCACCGCTACTTCCTCTATGCTGCCATGATTATTCTGGTCATCAAGTGGTGGGATGTCACTCACACCTTGCATTTCACAGAAGGATGGGGTATGTCGCTGGGTACACTGGTGATGGCTGTAGAAGCATTCCTTCTCACCATGTATGTCACGTCCTGCCATGCATTGCGCCACCTTGCTGGCGGAGCATTGGACCGCTGGACTACCGGCATCAGCCGAATTCGAGGCAAACTGTTTGGACGAATCAGTATTCTCAACCGTTCACACGGATTCTGGTTTTGGACTTCCCTTACCTTCGTTTTCTTTGGAGACCTATGGGTATTAGCTGTCAGTGAAGGCTATTTGAGCGATGTGGCGCTGTTTGTAATTTGAGGTGGAAAGAATGACTGAAGAATACAAGAAATACGAATACGATGTTATTGTCATTGGAGCAGGTGGCGCTGGACTCCGTGCAGCGATTGAAGCAGCACGAAGCGGTGCTAAGACCGCCATCATCACCAAATCTTTGCTTGGAAAGGCACACACGGTCATGGCAGAAGGTGGTTGTGCAGCAGCACTCCAAAACGCTGACCCACGAGACGGTTGGAAGGTTCACTTCCACGACACCATGAAGGGAAGCAAGTGGCTAGCAGATTGGAGAATGGCTGAATTCCATGCAAAAGAAGCACCAGACCGAGTTCGAGAACTCGAACAATGGGGCGCAGTCTTTGACCGAACCCCACAGAACACCATCAATCAACGAAATTTCGGAGGACATACATTCCCACGCCTCGCCCACGTCGGTGACGCTACCGGGCTCGAACTTATTCGGACGCTCCAAGAGCGTGGAATTCACGAAGGTATCGATATCTTCATGGAATACACGGTTCGACACCTCCTCAAAGAAGGTGACAGAGTCACAGGATGCGTGGCATACACTCGCGTTGACGGTGACTTCCACGCCTTCTCAGGCAAGTCAGTAATCCTAGCGACCGGTGGAATCACCCGTTGCTGGTCTGTTTGTTCAGGCTCATGGGAATACACAGGTGACGGTCACGCCCTCGCTCTATGGGCTGGCGCTGAACTCCGCGATATGGAGTTCGTCCAATTCCATCCAACAGGGATGGTATGGCCTCCATCTGTTCGAGGTATTCTTGTTACCGAAGGTGTGCGAGGCGAAGGTGGCCGTTTGACCAATTCCGAAGGAGAGCGATTCATGTTCAATTACGTTCCAGAAATGTTTGCAGGCGACCACGCAGAAACCATCGAAGAATCCGACCAATGGGTCGAAGAAGTGGTTTCTGGAAAACTCGCTACCGTTCGAAGACCTCCAGAATTGCTTACTCGTGACGTTGTCGCAAAGGCAATCAATTCCGAAGTGAAAGCAGGTAGAGGCTCTCCACACGGCGGTGCATTCCTCAACATCTCACACAGGGGAGAAGAAGCAATTCTGAAGAAATTACCATCAATGCACCACCAATTCAAGGAATTGGCAGGTGTTGACATTTCGAAAGAACCAATGGAAGTTGGACCTACTGCGCATTACGTAATGGGTGGTGTTCGAGTGAACGCTGAAACCCAAGAAAGCAATGTTCCTGGTCTGTATGCTTGCGGCGAAGTTGCATCCGGTCTCCACGGAGCAAACAGACTCGGCGGAAACTCGCTGTCTGACCTCATTACCTTCGGAAAGAGAGCCGGTGAGCATGCTGCAAAGCGCTCAAAAGATTTGGCACAACCAACCATCGATGATGGACAGGTCCAATCCGCCATCGAAGTTATGCTCGCACCACTGCAAAGAGGCGAAGGAGAAAACCCTGGTCTCATTTACGATGAAATGCGTGACATGATGCAGGCGAAGGTTGGAATCATCAGAACAAAGGAAGAAATGGAAGAAGCAATGGACGACTTGAAGGCGTTCGATCAACGACAGTCCGCATGTTTCCCTGGCTCATCTCGCAAATACAACTCGGGATGGCACCAAGCACTCGATCTCAAGAACATGGTCGATGTTTCAACCGCAGCAACCCTTGCTGCCCTCACACGTGAAGAGAGCAGAGGCGGCCACACGAGAGACGACTTCCCCGGAGAAATCGAAGAATGGGGCAAGATTCTCAACATTATCTACATGGAAAACGGGGAAATCAAGGTTCGCCAAGAACCCGTTGAAGAGATACGCAGCGATCTAAAAGACGCCCTTACCGAAGTGAAGGCAATGATTGCAGAACGAGCTGCTGAACAAGCAGGAGGCGATGAGTAATGTCACTGAAAGGAAAGAAGCAAGATTTCACAATCCTACGAGGCGAAGGCGAAGAATCAACACTCGAAGAATTCAGCATTGAACTCGACGAAGGCATGGTCGTTCTGGACTGTGTCCATCGAATCCAACACGAACAACAACCGGACTTAGCGGTTCGCTGGAACTGTAAAGCAGGAAAATGTGGATCTTGTTCTGCTGAAATTAACGGGCGTCCACGTTTGATGTGCATGACCAGAATGAGCGATGTGGTTGCTGAAACTCCAGCAGGTAAACCCATTGAGATTCGTCCAATGAAAGCATTCCCACACGTCAAAGACTTGGTTACTGATGTTTCTTGGAACTATGAGATGGCTCAAAAAATCAAGCCAATCAACGGACCTGATGAAATGAACTGGGAGTTCAACCAAATGGAAGCAGACAGAGTGCAGCAATTCCGTGAATGCATCGAATGTTTCCTTTGCGTCAACACCTGTCACGTCCTGAGAGACCACGCTCTGTTCGATGACTTCGCAGGACCTCGAAACTTGGTTCGACTTGCACAGTACGAGATGCACCCGCTTGACACCGAAGACCGAGTCCCAGAAATTAAGAAGGAATTTGGAATCGAATACTGTAACATTACCCGTTGCTGTACTGAAGTTTGTCCTGCAGGTATACAGATCACTGATGATGCAATCATTCAGCTCAAAGAGCGTGTTGTCGACCGTTATTACGACCCGTTGCAACGCATTTGGCGAACGCTCACTCGGCAAAAGGTTCGCTATTGAGGCGATGAATTGGCGTCATTAACTGAAAAAGCCCGTCAAATTTCAGCCATTGGCTTCGGCGTAGCCTTTGTATGGATTGGAATTCAACATTTCACAAATGTAGGCTTCTTTGTACCCATCGTGCCGGAACTTCTTGGTGCGCCTGAGTTTTGGGTCTACGCCAGTGGAGCAGCGGAAATACTTCTCGGGATGAGCATGGTTCATCCTCGAACAAGACAACGAGGGGGAATGGCAACAGCTGCATTCTTGATCCTGGTCTACTGGGCAAATCTGAACATGTGGATGAACGACATTCCAATCGATGGTACTACGTTTTCAACATCTGCACATATTGCACGCGCATTGGCTCAATTCGGAATGATTGGGCTTGCGCTCTGGATTGCAGAGTGGAAAATTAAGAAAGAGTGAATGGCTTCTAATCCCTCCGAAGAGGGAAAAGAAGCGGCGACCCTTGCGGGAACAAACTTACAACAGCAAGCTTGGAAAACATACAGAAGTTAAATCAGAACTCAAAGGTGTTCGATTCCGGACTTCTTGACGTTGGCCTTCTTGATCTTGTCAGGAAGCCAAGCTGGTCCATTAGCTGGCTTGTCAACCATGCTAATACTGCCGGTGAAGACGTGGACACGCTTGGTGCCACGCTCACGTAGGCGTATGTTCGTGTGTCCGCGGGTTGCAGCTTTGAGGGCTGCGCCGCGTGGTTGTTTGCTAGCAAAAACCTGGCTCGTATCTTTTCCGTTCTCCATGAGAACAAAGTATTTTTTATCAGACATTTTGGATTTCCTCCGGTAACTGACAGTTAAGTAGAGTATATAGTATTTTTCCCGTTAAAACGACATACTGCGCCATATAAGCAACGCAGTACCCCGTTCCGAAGGCGATTTTAGCGCCATCAAGCCTCAGTACAACGGTTGTAAAAAAGTGCCAAATGATGGAGAGCGAATCGGGATTTACAATTCTGCTCCAGCGAGAGTTTTCGTATCAATAATACCGGGAATTTGACGAATGGACTCAACAACTGATTGTGCAATGACTGCAAGACTCTCAGCAACGAGTTTGACGATAAGGTCATGATCCCCAAATAAGAGAGTAGCATCATCGACATTCGGCATATCTTTCACCGCCAAGTAAACTTCGTGCTCTTTACCAGGTGCGACGTTAATCAGGACATATCCTACTGCCATTGCAATCGTACCTACCAGATGCTCAAAGCACATCAACTCTTCTCCGTATCACTGCTGTAAGTCAAGAAGTTCCAGTTGCTCATCGGTGAATTCCATCCATTGGAGCAGTGTCCAGCCACTCGGCATTTCGCCCTCAAGCCAAACTCGGTACTGTTCGCGACTCCATCCTGCAGGCAATTGAAGGGCTGGAGAGCCTTCGATTGGTTGTTCTTGAATCCCCTCATCCGAGCCCTCATTTTCAACTTGCCACAGGGGCGCGTCTACTCCTTTCTGCTTTCGTCGCCAAAGGACGGTGGTAGCAAGGACGACCAGCAGGATTGCACCTCCAAACAGCAACGGCGTAGACAACGAACTTACATCTTCAGATTCATTAGCGGCTACGGTTTGATTGCAATCCAGGCATGGAGGTTCTGGTTTGAGCGTAATACTAAATTCAGAACGATTCGATTGTGACCATGAGTCGGTGCATGTTGTAGATACAAGGAGCGTTGCATTACTGAGTGCTCCAGTGGTTGGGTACTGAAATTGTATTGAGGCAGATGTAGGAGATTGGGGGACCAGAGACACCTGTAATTCTGCCAGCACGGTATTGTTTTGATAAATCTGGGCCAGGCATTCAATATCATCTGTTCCATCTTGGTCGACAACTGTACCCGTAATGGAAAGAAGTTCACCCGCAGATTTGTTTTCCAAAACCTCAACCGTGGTTTGTGGCATTGCATGATAAAACGGTACTTCGAGATTGAAGGAACGAACGAGACCATCGATATCACGCGCTGTGAACAAGACTTGGCCTTCACCATCAATGAAGGTACCATCAAGTCGCAATCGGAATTTGTAAAGAGAATCCAACTCTTGGAAATCCGGGAACGAGGCGCAGGAAGAGATCGAGGTACTGTTGGGAGTGACTGTACCGAGAGATGGTGCATCAACAGACCATCCCAACTGAGATAATGTCGCTTGGAGTCTGTCGATTGGACGTTCCGACTGCAAGTGAACCAGCATGTAGCCGGTCTGTCCAAATCGTAACGAATCGATGGATCCTGTTTCATCACATAGATGTGCAGCGACTACGATTGGCGTTGTCAAAAGCAGAGGCAAGTCAAACTGTTGGGTGAACGCTGAACCGTGCCGGCCAGTCATGTCCAAAGTCAAACTCAATTCACCTGTTTCCAAAGGTACAGACAACGATGGAAGTTCAATCAAAACGGGATTACGAATATCAGAAGCATCAACCGGGATTGTTGTTCGCTCAGCTCCAGGCCAATCGATGTGCAAGTCTCCAGTGGCAGAAGAAAGCGGGTCATCGGTATCAATAAACACAATGTGAGCATATTCCCCTCCGCCACCTCGTACGCTGTCCAATGCATTGCCATCCTTATCAACGACCTCAATGGCCGCAGAAGGCGCTCTGTCTCCAACCGATATGATTCGCGAGTTCAGCAGCAAACCAGACGAATCACGGACTTCAAAAGTCACGTCAATGAGCGCAGTATTGACTTCTCGCAGATATTCACCAACATAGCAATGGTGGGTGTTATCGGCTTGTTGCTCGTAACTCATGTTACCAAGAAGGCCTGCTGATGCAAGAAGTGTCGGTTGCTGAGTGGTTCGATTAAAGTCTGCATCTAGGGCACAAATTCTCCAATTCACCGTTTCACCTCGATACATCATACCTTGCGGCTGATAGGGAAGTTGATTGATTCCTGACCAAGTCGGAGAATCTACGCCGCTGATGTGTGGTCCAAACCATTGAGCTTGTGCATCAACAATAATGGCAACTGATGCGTCGAGTAAATGCCCTTGCTGCATACTGATATCATGGGCTGTCGCTCGCAAAACCAAAGTTCCCAGGGAGAGTGAGGCGGGAAGAGTAATCGAAGCCTGCCAGCGGAGTGTATCGATACGCCCAGTTGCTTGTGAGAACCACTCAAGGTTGGAAAGATCAGTCGTATTCGCGGCTACAGACCATTCCAAGTTAACAGATGTAACATTGACATCGTCGGATGCTTCGACGGTACAGATGAAGTTATCACCACGCGCATACACTTGTGAGTCACAATAGATGCTCTCGACGACAGGAGGGGCGTTTACCCAGATCCGCAGCGTGACGAGGTTGTTGCTCACATTCCGTTCATAAGACCCGTTGCTGGCGTTTGAATAACGGATTCGCAAATCCATCCATCCCGTCTTTTCAGGAACAACGGTCAGATTGTACAGAATCCTTGAACCGCTCATATCCCCTGCTGGAAGAGAAATGTTTCCGTTATAGAGTTCGATGTTACCTTGTATATCTTGAACCAAAAGCGAACCATTCGAACCAGACATGCCTCGATTCTCAAGAGCAAGTTGTATGTGAGATGGTTGCATGTAAGAGGCGTTGCCGAGTTGCCGAGCACCAAATATGTTGATGTCGTGATGGAGATCAGCATAGGGTGCCATTTTTGGGTCGCCTACGGTAACGCCCATCCAACTTGTCTGTAAATTCGCAGCAGCATGAGCTTCAGCCAAATTAAATCCTTGAGCATACATACTCAGTAGGATACTTGGTGAGCCAACGGCGGTCAAGTATGGTTCGTAGACATATCCCTTGACGCCGGAGACTCCATCCTCCAATAAATCAGCGATGAGTGATTGGCCGTATGCGGTATTGGGGTCGAAAGAGCGACCCCCTGTTGAAACGGCTGTTTCAGCAATAGAACCGTTGACCCAAGAATTGTGGGGAAGAATTGGATGCAAGTTCATTGTATCGAGATAGACTGAACCGTCGGTCGATGTTGCTACAATGTCAAGTGGGACTCGAACCCGCATCGTGACTGTATCGACTGGTGGGCGGAATCGCATGGTTTGTGATTCCCATGATGGTGCAAAAATCTTCGATTGGGACTGATTGCTGGCAATGAGTGTCCCGTTTGCATCGAACGAATCAATCTCGATTATGAAATCTCCATAAACATCACCAGTCCGTTGGCCATAGACCGAGATTAGCCATGCATGGTCCTTCAAATCAGTCGGCAGCACGTATGTTTGTTCAATTGATGCCACGGATTGTCCAGTTCCGGAATACGCAGAACAGTCACGATAAATATCACGGTGAAGCGTGGTGATTTCGTGATCTTCCAACGCCACATCCCATACCATGACGTTGTCAATCATGCCTTCGAAGAATGAGGAGCCCGCACGGTTAACACCGAGTTTGTACAGGTCAATATTGTTCAAGGCGCCGGAAGGATACGTTGTTGAACGAACCAACACTCCGTCGAGGTATTGCTTAGCCGTGGCGCCCTCAAAAACAGTGGCCAGGTGAGTCCACTCCTGTGCTTGAACTGCACCAAAAGTTTGCGATTGGTTCGTATGCAGTTTCCATTCACCGTTCACAACTGCGTGCTGGAACGAACCGTTCGAACCTGCAGCATTATCAACGGCAAAAACAGACGCATAGGTCGGTAAGGAGGAAGTATTGGCCCAAACCCACTGACTTACGGTAAAATTACCACCCCAGTCATCGACGTCGACATCAATGTAATCGTCGATACCGTCGTACCAAAGACAAGAGCCATCGACGCATGTTTTCCAGCTACTAGAGTCCATGTTATTGAGTGTAAAAGAGGTACTTGTGTTCACGGAATCTTGAGCAAGGTTTCCACTGCCGTCCTCAAAATCCCAATGGTGGATAAGATTGGCTTCCGAAGGAATGTATGAATCGGACAGCGAGAAGGCTGAAGATGGAATAAGCGATTTACTCTGATTGGGGCCTTCCCATGAAAGTTGCAAGCCGTGTGGCCCGCCGCCTTGGAAGAACTCAACCCTGAAGTCATGCTTTCCTGCATCAAGTTGGATGTACTGAGAAATCTCTCTCATTCCGTGTGAACCGTAATTCGTAACCAAACTTTGCCCATCCAGCCAAAGTTCCGAACCATCATCGGATGTCAGAAAAAAGGTCCAGTTGCCTGTTTCTGGCACTTCGATAAGACCACTAAACCGAGCACCCCAATCGTTTTGAAAGCGATTATCGAGTCCGGCATAAGCCTGCGATGAGGATGAATATTGCAACGATGATTCGAGCCTCACATGGTCGGGTACACGGTCAATAAGCGTCGGCATAGAGGAGGTGCTGAAACTAACTCCGTTGTTGTCAAAGAATTCAGCAAGTATGCCTTGCGTACCGTTCCCAGGTTCTTGAGTGCAAACCGCAGAGATGGATGCCTCCAAGGCATTATTGCCGTCTCTCTTGACATCAGATTGCGTACTCCACTCGAAGGTGTCACCTGATGAAAGCGTGGGCAAGGTCGCATTCCAATATCGCGCTCCGCTGGAATACGTCGCATCTGCAGTATTAAATCCGGAATTTGGCAGTTTGTTTTCGTTCCAATTACCGTCGTTGGAACCCCATGAAGCATAGCCCATCACATTGGAAACATTGGTCATGAACTGAGTTGTATCATCAAATACTGTGTCTAAGCCCATGCTTCCATTCAATACTCCATCTGCAGTATAGAGGTCATCGTTCCAGAACTTGTAACCCGAACCGTTGCGATTGGTTGCCAAGTCAAGTGCAAACACGCCCCGTTCTCCAAGGCTGTTGTTTGCTTTTTCAATCAAACCTAAAGCGGTTTCAACGGTGTATCCAGTGAGCCGAGTCATTAAGAAAAAACCGTACTGGTCACGCGAAAACGCTTCCATTTGACTTCCTGCCAAAGGACCATACCCGTGTTCGACCCAGTAATCTGAACCGATGCTGGAGGAAAGACTGCCACCCAACAATGAAAATTCTTGGTCAAAACTTGCTTTGTTGTTCCCACCGCTGATCCGTAAAGGTGTACCTTTGGTTGAAACGAGATAATTCAGTTCTGTTTCCGAAGAACGGTTGGCGAGCATTTCCAAAAAGGGGTCAGCGAAATACTGGTCAAACTGATCCCTGTTGATGGTTTCTTTCGTTGGTGCACTCGAATTATTGAAGATAAAGATGTTCTCTTCGGGAATGTTTCGAGCCTCGATAAAAGCCCAACCGATTGTTCGGCTTGCTTCTGAGTTGTTGTTGATGAGAACGCCGACATCTGAGTAGTCATAGACGGTGAGAAAGTCAAACCCTCCAGGTTGAGCAATGTCAAACCAAGGTGTTTGATTCCAAACATCATCAATCGAGTCGCTAAAAAACCCAGTAAATGCATCATGAAGAGGCCGAGGATGGTTGGAATCAACCGTTGAATCACCGGTTATGGAGTGCGTCAATAATGGCGAAGAAGCGCTGCCAATCAAGAACAGCAAAGTCATCAGAAGACTCGAAAACCTCCTGTCCATGCCATGGTGTACGAGTAATAGCGTTTAGAAATGCCGCCATTAAGTCACTGCGGCGAAGAAAATTGTTGAGAGTCGGCTATCGTAAAAATCTCAAAATCAAAGGTTTTCATGATAAAACTGCGAACTTGATAAGTAAGGTGGCCTCTCTTGACTGGATGATGGCAGAACTCTACATGGCTCGGACATGCAAATGGGGAATTCTTCGCGTTGTTGGTGGAGATGTATGGAACCACAGCGGAGATGTATTGATTACACCTGCGAACAACAGACTCTCCGGAAGAGAAGGTCTTGATGCTCAAATCCACGCAAAAGCAGGTGAAGAACTCACTCAAGTTACCCGCAATATTTGCTTGGAAATGCGTAAAATAAACGCTCCACCATGTGCTGTAACACAAAACGTGGTTACCGAGCCTTTCGCTCTCTCATCCAACTACAAGCACATCATTCACGTCGTCGGACCGGACTGCCGACGACCAAATCAAGACGAGGCACGGCGAACTCTACTCCCAGAAACCTACGAAAACCTGTTTGCTACGCTCGCAGAATTGGACGATGTGAAAACGATTGTCTCACCTCCACTCTCCATGGGCATCTTTGCATACCCGCATCGAGAAGGTGCACGACTGACTTTGGAAATCCTCCTTGGCGTCCTTGACGGGGAAGAAGACCCCGGCATCTCAGAGTATACAATCGTCGTAAAAGAAAGAAATTTCATCAACAACATGCGAACTGTCTACAGAGAAACAGAAGACCAACTTCCAGGTTACGACACTACATCTGCTTGAGGCGAAGGCAATGGTCGACCTCGCAGCGATGGTCACCAGCACGCTAAGCAGCGAACGCCGCTCTTTCCAGTCAGTCCTAATGCTAGCGAACAGTGTTCGTAAAGTGAAGATGGTGGCTGAAGTACTGCCGAAAGAACTTGATTTGAAAGTACTTTCAAGTCAAAGCCGTGTCGTTGAAGCGCTCCATGAAGCAGGCATCGAAAGTTCACTGCTTGAAGAGAGTCTGAGTTCACAGGGTCTTGGCGTACTCAATCACATGCACGATTTAGTCCTCCAAGCGATTGGAGAAGGCAACTTGGCCAGTGGAGAACGTTTGCTCGTGGTTTTGGCTGAACCCCTTGATGGGGTCATAGTCGTGGATACATCGAACCTCAACTCAAACCGATTCGCAACCATAGCCCAAGAGTACAGTATTGACTTGGAAGTCCTCACCAAAATGATGTATTTAGCTCGACATATCGGTTCAAGAGGGCGTGAAGGTCATGCCATCGGCGCTTTGTTCGCTCTTGGACCGTTACCAGCTTTACGAAAACATACAACTGCGTTAGTTCTCAATCCATTCAAAGGCCATCCGCCTGAAAAGAGAAGCATTCTCGATGAAGCAAATCATGAGACCCTTGCTGAATTCGCATGGCTCGATGGGGCCATCCTGTTCAACCGCGAAGGGATTGCAAGTGATGCTGGGCGTTACATCCAGGTTCCTGCAGGCATTACGCCGAAGCCTGGCGAAGGCGGTCGACATTTAGCCGCACGAGCGATATCACAACTTGTCGAAGGAATCGCAGTGTGTGTTTCATCCTCTGGTTCAATCACAATGTATGCGAACGGTAGAAACCGATACCGTGTCAAATTGAATTGATTATTCGGATTCATCGGAACGAACACGAGAATCAAGATTGCGCTCAACTGAACTTAGACTGGCACTGGTCGCCAGGAAATCCATCCGTACTGCATCAAGATTCGAGTGGTTAAGGTTACGCTCGATACTCATCTTGGTGCGATTGATTGAAGCTATTCGTTGAGTTCTATCTTTCGGCCGCAGTACATCTCCTCGCTGACTCATGAGCCATTCTTCCAAAAGCGCTTGACCCCATTCTGGTGCTCGCAAACGAGCTGCCAAGTGAATTTCCAATTGTCGATGACGGAAACGAACTCGCCCATCTGCGGTTCGGAACGCCTGTATTGAGCCTGGGTTCCAACGATCAAGAGGAATCTGTAGGTGCTCCTTACATTCAAGCGAACCGTCGTTCTCTACAACAAAATCCGCAATCAATACACTCCGATTGAGTCGCATGAATACTTGGGCCATGTCCTCATCAGCATGCCATTCAGAAATTGCTTGCGGAAGTTGCCCCCACTCATGTTCGCACCATCTTTCGAGGGCTGGCCTGTACGACTCCATGTGAATCGCTCATGGCGAACCATCATCAAGTTTGTTGAGAGAATCAGTCAAGATTCAAGGAGAAGGAGCGTTTGGCATGTACATGGATGGTGCATGGGGGTCAGTCGAAGCAGACTGGAAAGTCGTCGTTGTGCTTATTCTCGCATGGTACATCCTGCTCCGCATATGGGAGAAAAACGGTACGCTCGACAGGTGGGATGCATCGCGTGTGTTCGGAGTCGTGCTCATGGTTCGGAGTAACCGTGGTTTGAAAACGCTCGACAAAATAGCAAAACCCCGCAGATTTTGGAGAATTTACGGTGAAGTGGCGCTTTGGGTCTGCCTATTCTCTATGTTTTTCGTAGCCATTGGCATGCTCTTGGCGTTCATCACTTCTGTCCTTAATCCACCTACTGCTGCACCTCCAACTGCGAGTGAACTCGTTGCCATTCCAGGGCTCAATCCAATGATTCCGTTAGGATGGGGTGCAATGGCGTTCATCATCGCTCTGGTCATTCATGAATTCGGTCACGGCCTCTTAGCCCGAGCACACGGTATGAGAATCCGTGCGTTCGGACTGCTGCAACTCGGCCCACTGCCGCTGGGTGCCTTTGCAGAACCCCAATATCAAGAACTCCACAAAGCCCCCAGAAAGGAAAGGATGCGGATGTTTGCTGCTGGGCCTGCAACCAACTTGTTCGCTGCTTTTGTTTGTTTGATGTTGTTGGGCGGTCTTGCTGCAAACTTCACTTCATCGAACATGAATCCTCACGTTCAAGGTATTGTGAAAGATTCTGGTGCAGATCAAGCAGGTTTGCAGCCGTGGGACACCATTCTACGGATTGATGAGGTCGAGATTAGCGGTATTGAAGGATTCCAAACAGTCATGGCTGGTTACTCAGCGAACGAAACTATTCTCGTCGATGTGCTGCATGAAAACGGAGACGAAGAGACCATTGAGATTCTCCTTACTGACAAATACCAATATTACATCGAACTGGGATGGAATGAAGAAATCCTCGAGGCTCAAAACATCGAGGAAGGAGACGCATTTGTCGGCGTGGTTGGCATAAGCGAAGGAACTCAAGGCATTGACCGCTTAGCAGGGCCGCTTGGCCCACGGTTTGATGGAGGCTTTGGAGTGCGTATCCTCTACACGCCGTTCCACATTCTCAACATGATGATTGTACCCTTTGAATTGCAAGGCGTATCCATGCATCCAATGGAGGAAGGCATGCTTTCTCCATCGGATAATTTCCTTGGAGACACATTGGGGATTAGCGGATTACTCTTCATGGTCAACTTCTTCTTTTGGCTGATGTGGGTAAATATTTTGCTTGGCTTCACCAATCTCATCCCCATGGTGCCGTTCGATGGAGGTCACTTGTTCAAAGACTGGTTACGAGGTACGCTCAATCGCGTTCAACGGATTGGAAAGAAAACAAAGTTATGGAAAATACACCCAATGTGGGTCGACCATATCTCGAACAAAGCATCAAGCCTTTCCTCGGTTGCCTTGTTGATGATGCTGCTTTTCGTACTCCTCGTACCGTATTTCTGATTACGAACGACGACGACGAAGTTCCGCAAGAACATCCAGTGGTTTTTGAGGAATGCTTTGGGCGGACTTGAGTTCTTCCAATGCTGTTGATGGCAACGTTGATTGAAAGATATTCGCTTTCATTGCCCGTGACTCCAAACTGTGGAGAGCGTCCATTTCTGAACCTGCGGGTGAACATACCAAGGAAATGAATTCGTGCAACGGCATACCGTCTTCCCAATTGAGATAGACTGAGCCATTGCGATTTGTGGGAAACGGCGGAATGGATTTTTCCAAAAGGCGCAGTCGGCCGGTGAGATTGCTGGTTTCAACACGGAATATCCGCCATGAATCTCCACGGACACCCTTCCGTCTGTGAGCATACAGTGGCATCAATTTACACCGTTCACCCTCAAGAACCATTGCCGCATACTGATCTTTCGTTCGTCCAGAGAGATACAATTTGTCAGCACGTGTTGATTTGACTTCAATCGGAAAACACATGTCTCCACGCAATGCCAGTAAATCACCGGTGCCTTCCATGCCAGAGCCTGCTGCACGAACGACAAGAAACGGCCGATAAACCACTTGTCGCATTTTTTCTTTTTCCAATGGACTGCATGAACGGATAACCGATTCAACACCCTTGGGAACGCCCGCAAGAACTTGTCTCAGCTCTCGCTCGTATTGGCTCGACACAGGCGTTCATCATTGTCAATCGTTCTTGATGACTTCGGTCGTTGGTGGAGAATCATCCTAGGTTTCGATAAGCGCTGTAAACAACCGTAAAGCCGGAACATTAGTTAATCTCGGAAAACAACATCATTCTGTGTCTCGTCTTGCTGTACGCACGATTGACTTCAAGTTGGCATACCGTTTGATGAATGAACTCAAAAGCAGGAAACTGAGATTTCTTTTGCTTGAACACGACGCGGTTTTGCCCGACAGGGACATGATTTGGTTCGGTAGTGAAGTTGAGGCTGCAAAGTTCCGAGATGAAGGAAGGGCAATTGCAGTCTCGATAGAGAACATCAAAGAAGCTGTCGATAAAGCCGTCAGACTTCTCAAAGGCATCACTCAAGTTCATCGCCTCTGTTTTGGTATCGACCCTGGCCCGAGACCCGGTATTGCATGGCTGGCCGACGGTGCCGTTCTTGGAGTTTCTCAACTGGAACACATTGAGCACGTCGCTGGACATATCTCAGCAATTGCTGCTTCACTTGAATATAAGCAGATGATCGTGCGGATTGGCGATGGAGCACCGATTATTCGAGACCGTATCATCAACGATTGCCTAACGCATTCAATTGAGCTTGAACAAGTCAACGAATCAAAGACATCCCGTGGTTTATTACGCCATAACCATGTTGTTTCAGCGATTCGAATCGCCCTACTTTCAGGCCAACGTGTTCTTGAATTCCGCACAGTACAACCGACAGAGGGAGAATTAAGAGAGATTCAACGTCAAAGTAGAAAATACAGCAACGGTCGAAAAACGATATCGACAGAAATGGCGTATGATGTAGCGACTGGGAAATGCAGTCTCGAACAAGCCGTTAATGAGGACTATTCTTCCTCTTGAGCGTATTTTTGCAGTTCATCTTGAGCCAACCTATACTCTGGAGAACGCTTCATGAGTTTTTTCGATAGAGGATCAAACACCATTGGAAGGACCAAAACTGCCGCAATCAATGAAAACAGCATGAAGAATGAGGAGTTTGGAACATAGGTTGTTCCCGGTGTACCTGCACCGCCAACCATGAGTTTCACGGTTCCAAGCCAAGGAATCTCTCCACCTCCAACGCCAATAAGCCACGAACTCCGAATTGGCCCGACGGTGCCTGATGCACTGTGCACTCCTGAAGAGCCGTTCACGGCTTGAGAGCCTTGATCTACGGAACATTTGTTGTTATCACCAAGCGTCAAGAGGCCTGCATGACGAGGTTGCCATTCCCATACCACGAGGTGTGATTCAACATTGGCGTGTGCAGGTCGTTTGCAATCGTAATATCCTGCTTGAACGCCGTCAAAGGAAACGGACACGGTTTCGCTGTCTTGGACGCTTGTGCCTGGAACATCCCATGTCAGTACACAAACTCCTTTCGTGCCGTTTCCATCCTTCCATTCCGAGTCATATGTGCCACCGTTTGGACATCGTTCAGCGTCGGTAGCGTTCATGGGAACGTTACGATCAGGAGTTGAGATTTGATTCGGAACAACTTCCATGATTGCCCGGTGAATAATTGGCGTTCCATCTTCACCGTTTTTCTTGTAGATAATGACGTCTCCTTCAAGTCCATGCTGGGCGTAGCCAAAGTGAGGATTGTTCTCATCAGTTGCCTCTGCGAACGTAACTACTGAATCGAAATCACGGTTGTGAACCAGCACCAAATCGCCAGCGTCAATGCTTCCAACCTCACCGTTTGAGTCGTGAATCATGGAAGACGATTCAACGACAACCAAAGGAGGCATTGAACCGGTGTGGGCGTACAATCCCAAAATGAGAAGACCAATCATCCCCACTGCCAGCAGCAATTCGCGAACCAGCAATTTCAGCGGGTCGCTTTGCCTCTCTTGGTCTCCCATTGAGGTCAACGACGAAGTCCTTTGCTTTCAAGGAATGCCGTCCATGCGGCTTCATGCCCAGCACCAAGCGCTTCTGCAGCTTCGTTACCGTCGGCTTTTCGGCGTCGTAATTCAGAAGTCGATTCAATGGCTCGTAGTTCATCTAAGATGTTCACGAAGCCGCGAAGTGTTAGAAATTCAGGCAAGACGATGAGAAGACCGATCAATGAAAAAACGGCTGTACCTATGGCTTGCCCGGTGTAATCGCCCCAAGTGACGTGGTTTTGAAGAAAAAGCAATTGATAAACTGCAACGAAAAGCAAGATGCCGATTGCTCCAGAGGCCGTAGCAGCAATACCGAGTTGACGCCCATGTTGTTTAGCCCACCAATTCGAAATGACGCCCATTGTATGCTCTCCCTGTGCATAGCAGACACGCCGGCCCTCTTTTTTCTATCGGAAGAGAAATGACACGATGGGGCGAAGTTCAAATGCTTTGCCTGCTGTGGGCCAAAGGCCCATAGAGGGACAACGGTGATTTTTATGCGTAAGGCTATATTTTTGACACTACTGTTTACCGTTTCGTTACTTACACCATTGGCTGCTTCTGCAACAGTGGAAACTCAGTTCAACAACGGAACGACATCCTACACTCAAACATTCACAGGAACGGGTAATGGCATCGCAGGTCATCTAACAATTCCGTTTGGTGCAGAAGTGACGAATGCTGAGTTTAGACTCCAAGGGGAAGCAAGTTCCACCTCATACACGAACTTCACTACGAACGCCCATTATGGAGGCTCAGGAGACGGTGTTTGGTCAGGCTCTCCGCCATCACCGTTTACCTCTGGTCAACGAAACAACATCGATGTCTCTTCAAGCACCATGTCACTCAAAGGCAATCCTTCCCTGCAATCAATTGACTTTTCACGAACCACCCAAGTTGCTTCAAAGGTCAATGCACATCAGAATACAACAGGCCAATTTGCATCATTTTCAGACCAAGGCTACTCGGGATTGACAAAGAAGTTTACACAATCTTCAGTCAGCACCAGTGCATCATGGGGGAACATTGGCATCGTGGTCAAAGTTGGAGATGAATTCCACGTCATGAAGTACACTTCATCCAGCCTTTACAATACACCTACAATTCTGCGTATTAACGCAACCACAGGCGCCTACATTGGTGTAGCGACCCTCAATACCAACGGTTGCAGTACTTCTTCCTACTACAACATGGTTGATGCTACCGTTGATGGAAATACAGTCTACACCGCTCACTACACCAGTTACTTCCTTACCAAGTGGTCCGTTATTACATCAGGGACTTCCAAATCTTGGAGATGCGATCAGTCATGGAGTTTTAGCAACAATTACGTTACTGGCGTAGATATCGATGACTCGACAGGAAAGTTGTACGTCATGACCTATTCGTATTCTGCAAACGCACACTACATCAACGAAGTGAGAAAGACCTCTCCAACCAGTATCCTTGGCACCTGGACCGTCGCAACAGGCTCTACTGTATCGAGATACGGTGCAGGAATGATTGTCAACATGCCGACCATCATTTACAACGAATACGACCAAACATACGTCAGCGGCGTTGGTTACAATTACGATTCGTACCATCATTTCTTCACCATGAGAAGCAATTTCGTAGAACATATGGGAGAAGTACCTGTGCCAGAGGGCGGACACTACGGCATGGTTGAATCAGGTGAAGGGCAATTCAGTTTCTCTTGCCATTACTACAGTACTGCCTACTGCAGCACCTCAACTCGGCACAAAATCAACAATTTTGGAGACGGTTCGCTTTTCGATGAGCGAAGTCACACTGGAACGACAGCGACAATTATGGGGAGCACGATTACCACGACCAAGGCGATTGATACGCTCCACATCAGCAGCATCATCGGATACACGCCAGCTGGAACCAGCATCAGCGTCGACCTTTCAAACGATGGTGGTGCAACATGGAGGCAAGTTTCCGTGGGTCAAAATGTTGTATTCCCTCAAACTGCTACGCAATTTGTCTGGCGTGCAACACTCAATGGAACGGCAACGAAAGCCCCAATATTCGATGGAATAGGCATTGAGTACACTGCTTCGTACGTCACCTCGTCGTATATGTACACCTACCAATACGTTGGTTCAGGCACGAAGAATGTCGTCGCTGCAACCATTGATTGGGACGAAAACCGACCAAGTGGAACTTCCATCCGTGTCAACTTTGGATACACCTCATCCAGCACTTGTACAACAGGTAGCGCAGGTGTATCTCAATTCACACAACCGAACCAGACCAAAACCATGACTGGAACTGGATATTACATGTGTTTGAGAGTTGAACTCACTGCACCTTCAAGCGGAGCAGTAACGCCAACAATCACCAACATTTCCATCGCAAAACACTCCAATGCTCCGACTGAACCGGGTATAGAAATTAACGGAAACCCAGTGTGGTCCAGAGCAGCATCTGCTGGTGCATTGCTCGGCGCATTTACCGTGACACAGAGCACCAGTTCGAACACAATATTGAAGGCATTTAACGATGCAATCCCCGATACAGGCTCTGGCCTCAGTAACATTTCAATTGGACTCAAATCAAAATCTTCAGGGATTTTGTCACTGGTCTCGTTCTCAGTTACATACACGATGAACACCGTTAATCTTGAAGTGAACATTCCAGAAGGAGAAATTCTTCACGAACGTTTGCAACCTTACGAAGTGGTAACACGGCACATCGTTGGTGAAGATGCATCAACGATGACTGAAGCAAGTTTGACCCTGATGACCAATTCCTTAGCAAAGAATCCGACAATGTATTGGCAAGATGGAGATGTATTCCCAAGTCCAAATGACCCGGAAGGCTACATCGAATTGGACGCCAGTTCATGGTCCTCTCAGGCCAATGGGATACTCGAAGTGCATTGGATCTTCCACGTGACCTCAGAGTTCCCTGACCAAGACAATGTTCGATTCAAGACCGGTTGTTTGGACAATTCTGGCTCGGCTGGTTATTCTCCATTAGATCTCATCAGTTCAACCGGTTTGGAAGTCAACAGATCGTTTGGCCTTGGATGGTTGAAGGTTCGAGACAACGACGGCGCACTGGTCATGGATGATGTCCCCGACAACTCATGGGTTGCTGCAGGAGAAACACTTCACTTCCAAGGTGCAATGTGGTTCCAAAACACTGAAGATGCTCCGAAAGACAACGCCTTTGACGTTCGAGTCTCAAGGAACGGATGGGTCGAAAGCACTGCTCGCGACACCACCAATAACAACGGCAGTTTCTTCATCTCCGTCGACCTTCCAGAGATTGACATTGCCGATGGACTCACCTATGAAGTTCAAACCTATAACGAAAAAGAACCAACACATGTCATGGCTACTAACCTGGACTGGAAGCGAACCTACAAGGTCGATGCAACCCCTCCTCAGCGACAAGCGTTCTTACCGCTTGATGACGCATATGAAGCTGCAAGCAATGTCCAAGAAGTCAAGATCTTGGTGAAGGATGAAATCGGCCATCCGATGGCACTTGAACTCATGTACTGGGTTGAAGCGAACCATGATTTGAACAGGAACGGTGAAGCAGATCCACAGGAATACGTCAGCAAGAATGTTTACAATTCCACGGTCGCCGAGAACAAGTGGTTCATTACCACCATCGACCACTCTCGCAACTCGAACATGGGTCGAGTCTCGTATTATTGGGTCGGTGGAGATCAAGCAGGCAATCCACTGCATTACACCGTAATGAACAGCGACGATGAACTGCTGTCGTTTAACTCCGGACCAGGTTTCCTCTATGACGATGCTACCTTCCGTACACGCAAGGACTCAACTGCAATTTTCACCGGCTTAGAATGGGTCGGACATGTCGATAATGCACCTGTATTCGCTGGAATGGATCAAAGAATTGAACTTGGATTCATTGATGCAAACACTGCAATAGACTTTGAGCACATCTCATTGGTCTTTGACTTTGAAGGGCCGAACCCAATGCGAGACGCTCAGCAAATCTCCTATTCCGGGATCAACAACACATTCTGGTCTGAAAGTAACTTCATTACATTGCTGACAAGCAGTAAGATGGTCGAAACAATCAACGAATCTGGCCTTCCATGGATTCAACTTACCTTTGATTTCGTGATCAGTTGGGACTGGCCAGATGAAGAGATGGGCGATGTCGTACTTCGATACAAAGAACGAGGATCGACCGATGATTCACAAATACTCCTGCTTGAACACACCTTCAGAGTTGAAAACGACCTCATGCTTTCACCAACCGAATACTTGGTTGAGGATATCTCCGAGCCACGCACAGGCATTGTAGCGGACGGAAGCAGAGTTCGCAAGGATGACAGGCTTGCCTTCACGGGAAGAGTTGTCTACGAAGGAAGCACTGTTGCAGCGCCACGGGACGTTGGAATCCTCGTGGAGGTCTTCGATGGTGAAAAGATGTGGAGTGACGGTTCGATTTCGTCGACCGGCGAATTTGCTGTGGAAGTACCCCTCTCATCGGCATCAACATTACAATCCTCACCAACCCGTACATGCTTGATTTCAATTACCAATATCCCTGGACGTGGAGAAGACATGACCGGCACCTTGGTTTCGACCACACTGCGTGTCGTCGTCGACGATGCTGCTCCGAGAGTTGTTCGTCGAATCTCACCGCTCAACGTTATCGATATCTCTGCAAACAACGACTTGAGCAATGTTGCAGTAGAGTTCCACGGTACTGAAGATGCTGATTTGACCGGTTCAAGTCAAATGGTCCATTGGGTCATGCGCGATGCGACTCGTACCGTTACCATCGGTGCTGGCTCAACATTGCTCGGGATGCAACAAGACGGTCAATTTGTCAATTGGACCGGTTATGTGGACCTTACCGACAGCGGAAGAATCACACCCCAAGCTGGAGACTTCGTAGGATTCTATGTTACAGGCTACGATGCTGCTGGAAACCAATTCCCAGTTGTATCCAACTCAGAAGCAAGTCCAATTCCTGAACTTGCCGTTGACGATACAGACTTCGAACGGCAATGGATTCGTTTGGGTGCTGTAGGCCCGGAATTGCGAGTGAAGTCAATTTCTCTGTCCGATGATCACATTGCACCTGGTTCGAAAATAACCATCGATGCTGAAGTCACCAATGTTGGCGGCTCGACACCATCGATGTTCAAGGTCGCCTTCTATGCAGGAGACGATGAAACTCCTTTCGAAACCGTTGGAGTCGCAGGAATTGACGGTGATGAAGTTGTTGAAGTCAGTACCACATGGTCTGCGGAAGACGTTGACAGAATCCGTGTCGTTGTTGATTATGACAATCTCATCGTCGAAGTTAACGATGATGACAACAGTGCAGAACACTCCATCGATATCGCTTACGGCGAATACTTCGGATGGTTCGACTCACCTCGTGAAAGCCCACTTGCATGGATTTTCATCATCACTTCAATTATTGTCTTGTTTGCCGTTGCAACCGTTGCGGCACGAACAACCATCGACCATGGCGAAGGTGCCTTCTCAGATGACGAAGAAGATTGGGATGAAGACGAATTCGAAGACGATTTCGAAGACGATGACGATGATGAAGACGACAACGACTACTGATTGCTTCGTATTCAACTTGTCATAAATTACAAATCCTCAAAAGAGGTCGACGAAACCCCCACTCCATAGGGGTGGGGAGAGTATGTCTGATGTTTTTTCCAATCTCGACCCTCGCTTGGCCGCTGCGCTCGATTCAAAGGGGTGGAAACCTACCCCAGTACAAGTTGCTACTTTACCTGAGTTATGCGATGGAGGTGACCGAATCATCGTTGCCCCAACCGGCTCAGGAAAGACGATGTCCGCCGTGCTGCCGATGCTAAACCGATGTCTTGTTGAAGAATGGAAACCCCTGTCAATACTCTACATCACACCGCTTCGAGCCCTCAATCGAGACGTTGACCGACGACTGAACGAAATTACTGAAGCTGTCGGCCTCAAAGTAGGATTACGGCATGGAGATACCAAACAAAGTGAAAGAAGCCGGCAGGTGCGTAACCCACCAGACTTGCTGGTTACCACACCTGAAACGTTTCAGTTGATGTTTACTGGGAAGAATCTGCGTGAGTTATTGAAGCGGGTTCAGGCGGTCATCATCGATGAAGTTCACGACTTGGCTGCGAGTGAAAGAGGATGGCAACTCTCCGTTGGTTTAGAGCGAATGGAAGCGCTCTCCGGCCATCCAGTACAACGGATTGGCCTTTCTGCAACGGTTGGAAACCCTGATGAAGTCGCACAATGGCTATCGCCCAAAAAAGGCAAAGCGCTCCTTACAACCGGAAACAGAACAACGGACCTCTCCGTCGAGTGTGCTCAAACACTACCTGAAGATGAAATCGGAGCACTCGAATTGAGTATCCAGCCTCGCGCCCACGCAAGTTTCCGACGCATGGTGGAAATTCTGAGAACTGAACCACCATGTCTTGTTTTCGTCAACAGCAGAAGCGATGCCGAAACGATAGCCAGTCGTCTTCAATCGATGGCACCGGATGTAGACATAGGTGTCCATCACGGTTCACTGGCCGCCGAAACCCGTCGTGAAATGGAAGATAAATTACGCAGTGGAGAATTAGCAGGCTTGGTGTGTACATCAAGCCTGGAACTTGGAATCGATGTTGGAAAGATTCGAAGAATACTGCAGATTAAGAGCCCACGCTCCGTTGACAGAATGCTTCAACGGGTTGGTCGAGCAGACCACCGTCTCGATGGTATTGGGAAAGGACACCTGTTGTCTTGGGACACCGACGACCTAGCAGAAAGTGCAGTGGTTGGTCGCCGAGCAATGCTTGGACACATTGAGTCTATTGAATGGCGAAATAGACCGCTCTCCGTTGCTGCCAACCAACTTGTTCTCATGGCGCATTCTATGAATGCAGTGTCGATCGATGAAGCAACCGATATTCTTGCCAAAGTATCTCAGTTTGAGGGATGGCAACGAGTTGACACTGAATCCCTTCTTCGAGTCCTAGCGGATGGATGGATACTTCGATTCACACCCGATCCAAGTGAAGTTCCCTGGTACCGCTGGCCAAAGGCAGTTTACACCGTTGCAATGGAAGAAGCGCTGAACAAAGGACACCCTTTACCGGAAGAACGACCGTTGTTCTCATTACCTGATGAAGAAGTTCCTGATTCCTTCAAAAATCGCGATGTCGATGTACCGCTTCCATTCAAAGATGGATGGTTTTCGACTGCGGGCAGAACCCGTCAATGGGTGACAAATCACCTTTCGATGATTCCAGACAAACAATCGTATCGAGTTCGGGATGCGGTTACTCGTCGCAGTTTAGGAAGCGTTGATGAGGCGTTCGTATTGTCGCTAAACGACAGTGGAGAAGACGATGATGGAAGCCGTCGCCAATTCGTAATGGCTGGCCGTACTTGGTTGATTATCGATGCAGACCCCGAACAATCAGAACTGCTCGTAGCGCCTGTTTCAGATAAAGCGGAAGCTCCACGATGGGTTGGAGAATTACCACCCGTCCCCAAAGCAATCGGGCGAGACATAGGACGATTACGTCAACTTATTGCTGACGATTTGAAATTGTTTGACAACGCAAGCAACGGGGAACCCGACGTTCTTTCCATCGATACCGAGGGAATTTTTGCTGACCGACATTCAACCCTTGCAGAACACCCCATCGATGAGGAAGCGCTCGGTGTGATGGCTGAGAGCATTACTGCTCATGTTGAGGCGACGGACTATTTGCCAACCGACCGGTTGATGACTCTTGAAAGGCGTGAAGACGCTATTGTGATTAATTCCTGCCATGGATCTCGTATCAACGAAGGTTTGGGGCATTTCCTGATGGCTATGGCGACAACCAAGACGGGGAAGTGGGGGCGGTTGGTCGTAGAGCCGACTCGCATTGCTCTGCAAACTGGAGCGGTAAACCCTGAAGAAATACAAGCGTGGCTAATGGAAACCCCTCCTGATGCAATTGAAGGGTTATTGAGCGTAACCTTGCCAAACTCTCGCCAAGTTCGATGGAGATTTGCCCAGGTGGCTAAGACATTTGGTATCCTGCGTCACGGCGTAGACCCCCGCAAAATCAACCTCCAAGCACTTCTGCGAAAGTACCGTGGGACGGTGGTCATGGAAGAAGTGCTGTCAAAACTGTTCCATGAACGAATGGATGTCCTCGGCGTACGCGACGTCATGCGTTCAATTCAAAGTGGAAATATTCAGTTGAAAATAACTGCATCAGGGCCGATTGGCTTGTCCAACCACTCCAGCAGGGACATGCTACTACCAAATTGGGATAACGCCCAAGTTCGAAAACAACTGAAAGGCCGACTTACCAATGAGAGAGCGGTACTCTGCTGCTTGAAGTGCAAAGCAATTCGCCGATTCAGAGTGGCTCGTTATCTTGAAATTGATGGGATAAAATCGTGTTTAAAATGCAGAGGCTCAATGCTGGCTTGCGCTCCTGAACGAATGCAATCTATGCTCGTTGATTGGGTGAGTTCGGACGATGAAAAAGATCAGGCACGAATGATGAAAAACGCGTCAATCGTCCAATCGAGGGGTTATGAAGCCGTTCTCAGCCTCATGGGCCGTGGCATTGGCGAGGCGACAGCTCAACGTATTCTGCGTAAAGTTCAGAGGAACAATATGGAAGGGTTGCTTGAAACCATTCACAATGCGGAAATTGAATACGCACGAACGAGAAGATTCTGGAATTAATCGCTCTATGGTTCAAGTTGATTGATGGCTAATGCTGCCGCAACCACGTCTCCATCCTCCCACCAATCTACTGCGATAAACGTTGGTCGTTTACCGTGCTGTTGCCAACACTCTGTAGCTCGTTGAACGAGAAAATCAACATCGTTCGCTTCATCTCCTCGCGATGGGTCTGAAAGCCCCAAAGGACCACTAAGCCAGTTGTTCATGTGGTAGACTTCTTGTTCGACATCACCTCGAAGGAGATCACAATTCATGTCTTCAGTGTTCTCTTCGGCGTAGTTGGTTGTCCAACTGTAAGTCAGAAAATCATGAACCCAGGGGTGAGAAGTATCTCCTCCTTGCTCCCAAAAGACGACCAAAGTCGTCTCCTGTTCAATCATTTCTTGAAGCGTTGGCCAAGCCGTATCGAGGGTGTGGATGTACACCTTTTCTCGGAGATTCGCTTGTTCAAATACTGCAAGTAAATGGTCAGGCTGTACGTAATTTTCGACCAACAAAGTGACGATATCACGTGGATTTTCATTCATCTTCGTTTGTAAATTGGAAAGCCAAGACACTGAATCGACATTGCCGTAGGTGCACGGACTGAATCCTCGGTCATCGTCTCCATGGCACAAACGCACCGATTCTACACGCTCATCGCCAAGTGTCTCATAGTGTGTATCAATCATGAAAGCTCGCATGCCAGCCGCCCATTGCGCATTGAGACCGGTTTGGTGGTTACTCGCTGGATAATAGATCCCATCTTGATGGGTTGAGAAGGCATTGTGCGTTTCAGGGAATGTGACGTTATCGTAGGTTCTTTGACAAAGTACGACTAAGCCGTTGCAAGCCTCTGACGGTAGTTCAGAGTCATCATCTTCTTGAATTGAGGAAGTATCAATGCTCGGTGCTACACAGCCCGAACTCAACAGTACGAGGGTCAATAAAACTGCAAAGAGACCACCTCGCATGGTAGGGTCATAGCAAATGACAACATCAAGTCGTCGGTTCATTATCAAACGGTACGAACTTGAATTCCTGCCTCATGCAACATGCCGTTTGAGGTATTGAAATCATCTTGCCATCGTTCAGGTATGCCATTTGTCTCAGGATAAACAATTTCCACGATACCTGCTTGAATCAACGAGCGGGCGCAACGGGAACAAGGCGGCCAAGTAACGTAAGCGGTGCTCCCCTTGAGCGATACACCAATCCGTGCAGCGTGCATGATTGCATTTTCCTCTGCATGGCAAATCAGAGGATACTTCTTTTCTCGGTCGGTTAGGCGGTCCATATCATCGCTGATTCCCCGAGGGAAACCGTTGAAGCCAGTCGAGCGAATCTCTCTATCGCCTCCAACCACAACACAACCGACTTTGGTCGAAGGATCTTTACTCCATCCCGAAATGTGCTTTGCCAATTCCAGAAAACGATTGTCCCATTTCTCACTCATGGCTCTCAACGGTCGTCTCACAGGCTATCGCTCTATCAGTCCTTCGCATACAACGAAAGGTCCTCATCCGAGCCCCAACCGAAGACAGACAAGAGATTTCCTTGCAAATACAGAGAGCCTAAACTGACGACTAAACCAACTTCCTCAGTGTCATAAGATGCTAGAGAATGGATTGCATCTCTCGGTAATTCGTGGCACTGCACATCGTCACGATTCCAATCAAGGTAAGACAACGAGTCGAGTGGGACGCCGGGGTATCTACCGCCCTGGGGTTTTGTCAGAACGATGTTCTTTGGAGGATATTTATTGCAAAAGTCCAACAGTGGTTCAAGGAAATGACTCAATTCTTCCTGGGGAGAGGTGCCAAAAATTAGACTCCAAACTGGCTTTCCATTCAATTTTGGAGCATGTTTCGCAATTTCTTGCTCAAGTTCTGGTAAAATACGGAGCAACCCAGATGGGTTGTGGGCTGCATCAAGCAGGTATGGATGGGATGAAGTCGAGGAACTGGGAAGGAATTGCATTCGTGCAAGCCATCGCAGATTATCTCGCGCAGTATCCAGTGAATCAGTTGGAAAACCAAGGTGTTGAAACATTGCGAGGGCAAGAGAATATGCCTCGTTTCGAACCGTAGAGCCTTTCTCAATTCCAACAACATGAACTTCTGCGGGGGAGAGAATCTCTCCGAGTTCCCGATTTCCTGCCGTTCTTGCTTCCAACTTCATGGCTTTGAGAACCTCAATATCAATTGGTTCACGGATGAATAAAGGACGTTTTGGACGAGCAATTGCAGCCTTTTCACGAGCGATAGTGGGCAAGGCATCTCCTAGGATATCTGTGTGTTCTCGAGTCACTGCAGTCACCAAGCATGCCGTCGCAGGCCCGCAGCGTGTTGCATCTAAGCGTCCCCCTAATCCGGTTTCGAGAATCAAGACACTGCTTCCCTGAGAGGCAATCATAGCGACCAGATAAGTCACCTCAAAGAACGTCAAATCAACGGCCGATTCTTGAGTTTCGCCGCTTGCAGCATCGTGAATTAAGAGAAGAGCTTGGTCAAACTCTTCGCTTGAAATTGGGATTCCATTGCGCCGTACCCGTTCCTCAAGTCGAACGACATGAGGTGAACTGAACAATACATTCCCAATGCCTTCCAAACCCAAGCCAGTTGCCATAAGTGCGCACACTGTCCCTTTTCCGTTGCTACCCGCGACATGAAGAATATGTTCAGGCAGCGAAAGTTGCAAGCGGTCAAGTACGGTTCTTGTACCCTTCAAACCTAACGCCATACCGCGCTTTTTGGTCGATTCAAGCCAAGTTCGCACTTCAACCACATCCTTGCGAGGTGTTGGTGTGATTAGTCCTTTTCTTTGACTCGAAAAGGGACGCTCCCATTCGCCCCCTACGGGGGCGTGGTATGCGCGACCCTCATATGAGTGTCCGAAGTCGACAGGGTATGAGCGAACAGGAGTCAACCTCAGAACCGAAGCGAAAGGTTTCGGAGGAATTTGCCGCTGTTCAAGCCCAATTACGCAAGGAAGACACGTTGCTTTGGATGATGAAAGAGCAACTACCCTCCATGATGGGCATGATGTTCATGTTCATCCTAACCATTGCAATCTCGCTGTATATTCGGCCATGGTATGACATCGCAGAGTTGCAAGCCTACGGCGTCGAAGGAGCACGGCAAGTTCGATACATTGCGCTTCAATTGGTCATGATTTTCATCTTCACTGCAGGTATTTTATTACTTGCGAAATACAAGAAAGAATGGATCATCAAGTACGGGATAATGGGTGTTCTCGCTATTGCACTCTTGTATGCCACTGTTCCTCTTACACACGTCATGGTACTCGACTTGGAAGCAGACCCGTTCAACTATGACAGCGATACGGAGGTTGGCATGTCCTACCATTCACACCACGGTATGGACACGCACATTACCAACTCGCTCATTGGTACACCAAGCACTTGGAACGACTCAATAAGCGTGTACAACGATGACGGGCTAGCAACGAACACCACGAAGTGGAGCATTAGTCATGAGCGACTTCCATACGCTGATACGGGCCAACTCAACATCGTAGTTTCAGACGATTACTATTCCTTTACCAATCAAGGCTTTATTTGGTATGTTGATGCTGAAACCGGTGAATTGCAGGATTCTTATGCTTGCCACCGATACCTCGACACCGATGACCCTGTTCCTCTTGGCAATCTTGAAGGTGGCTGTACACTAGCTTTCCATGCCGATGATGCAATGTACGTTATCGACCAAAACGGTCAACTGGTTCGCTTCAATACGTTTGATGATAGCCCTGGAAACTTGACCTATCAAGCAGCATGGTCACTCCCTCCTGCATTGAAAACGCATGAAAGCGTTGTTTACTCAGAAGTTATTGACGATGACAAGGTACTCATTGTCACGGCTACTGCTGCTGCCGTTCTTGAATTGGAATCAAACTCAGGTGCTCTTGACTTGAATCAGGATACGAATGATATGGCAAGCGTGTTGTTTACAGTTAACGCCACGAGTAATTTCACAAGTGCTGATTTTGGCCATTCTCCATGGTCATCCATTGACATGAACGAAAGCAGTGGGCTGGAAGGTTTGTTGTTACTTGGTGATGAAAACGGCGACGTTACTGGCTATGAATGGAATGAATCCGATGGTGTCATCTTTGAACCTCAAACGCGGATTGCGCTGCTCGATTACGGCCAGACCATCCAATCTGTACGAATCACGGACCTTGACGAAAGTGGTTTCAGTGATATGCTCATTACAACCGGTGAAACTGCCGACTGGCTCCATACACAGAGCCTCAAAAACAGAATCTCCTTTGATGTAGAACAAAACCTCAAGGCATCTTGGTTCACGTTCTCAGACGATTCAGTTCAGTTCAATGCAGTATATGATAACGGTACAACCTCTCTTACCTCAGGGCCCATTGAAAATGGGATGTTTGCCCTTGATGGTCCACAGTTCTCAGAAGGGCCGCTCATCGCAGCGCTGCTCATTACCTCGGTTCTGATGATTCTTCTTTACGTCCACAGCGAATGGTATGTTGTCAACACAGTTGGCGTATTGGTTGGCTCTGGAGTCATTGTCATGCTGGGTGTTACTTTCGTTCCAACCTTGATCATCATCTTCATGATTGCCGCAGCAATCTACGATGCGTGGGCTGTTTATCGCTCGAAACACATGCTTGACTTGGCTGATACGATGATTGGACTACGGCTTCCGATTCTGCTCGTAGCACCTCAAGAAAAGGGATATTCATTCATCGATGAGACCGTTTCGATGAAGGAAAAGAACGCTGCACCTGCACAGCAAATGGTAGCACCCTCACAAAGGCCGGTTGCCAACAAGCAACCTAAGAAGCAAAGCAAGGATGCAATGTTCATGGGATTAGGTGACGTCATCTTCCCAGGTATGCTTGTCTTATCTTCGGCTCAATACATTGACGGAAGCGAAGGTTTCCAAATCGCCATGGCGACATTGATTGGCGGCCTTGTAGGCTACTTTGCATTGATGACATACGTTGCTCGTGGACGGGCACAAGCCGGACTCCCGTTGTTGAACGGTGGAGCGATTCTGGGTTACATCATCGGCGGAATTGTTACCGGTGTTGGTTGGGCAATCTTTGACTTTGGACTGACCTTGTGAGGTGTAAAAAATGCTGGATATCAACTTGTTTCGAAATGAGCCTGAGACGATTCGAAAGGACCACGACAAGCGAGGCATACCCCATGACAAGATTGACCAAGTGATTGAACTTGATCAAGCATGGATTAATCTTCAGCATGAAACAAATCAATTGCGGGCGCAGAAAAACACGGCAGCAAGAGGAATTGGTGCTGCAAAAAAATCTGGCGACCAAGAAGCAGCACAACGTATACTTGCTGAAGTGGCTGATTTAGGAACACAAATCGCTGAAATGGAAAAGAAAACTGAATCGGCAGTGGCTGAACGCGATAAGCTCCGAATGTCAATTCCGAATATCCTTCATCCGGATGTACCCCAAGGTGCTGATGAATCTGGAAACACGCAGCACAGCGTTCACGGTCAAAAACCAACCTTTGATTTTGAACCTCGTACGCACAATGAACTCATTGAAATGAACAAATGGGTGGATTTGAAACGAGCCGCAAAAATTGTTGGCAGTCGGTTCTTTTTCCTCAAAGGCGATTTGGCTCGTCTTGAGTTTGCACTCCAGCAATTCTCAGTGAACTTCATTCGTGAACGTGGCTATACATTCGTCCAACCTCCTGTGATGATGAACCGTGATGCATATGAAGGCGTTACAGACCTCTCTGACTTTGAAACGGTGATGTACGGTGTTGAACCTGATGGTTACTACATGATTGCCACTGCTGAACACCCGTTGACGGCGATGTTCATGGGTGAAACAATTCCTGAAGCGGACTTGCCGTTACGAATCGTAGGCGTCTCACCCTGCTTCCGAAGAGAAGTCGGCTCACACGGACAATCAGATTTGGGCATTTGGAGAGTTCACCAATTCACGAAGATTGAGCAAATCATTATTGCCACGCCAGAACAATCGTGGGAACTGCAAGAAGAATTACTGCAAAACTGTCTCGACTTGTGGGATGCTCTCGGTATGCATTACGAAGTTGTAAACATCTGTACCGGTGATATGGGAACAGTCGCCGCTCGAAAGTACGATCTTGAGGCATGGATTCCGGGCGCAAATCAGTACAAGGAAATTGTATCGTGTTCCAACTGTACCGACTACCAAGCGAATCGCTTGCAGATTCGCTATGGTCAACCAGGCCACGCAGGTCAGCCGATTGCACACACACTCAATTCAACTGCAGTAGCAACCTCACGAGCTCTTGTAGCGATTATGGAACAAAATCAGATGGAAGACGGTCGAGTTCGTATCCCTGAAGTCCTCCAACCCCTCATGGGAGGGCAGGAAACCCTTGAACCATGCACTTGGGGTTAAGCGTAAGTGTTGAAATAGCCTTGCCGTGATGGACAAGCATGACTGGAGAGGAGATGCTCTATTTTGGATACGGGTCCAATTTGGATTTGTCCGACTGGAAAAGTTGGTGCGAACGCAAACACCTACCCTACGATGGTTTAGTCGAGATAAGCCCGTGCTGGTTGCCGAATTACACCATGAAATTTCATTATTTTTCGAGGAGCAGAGAAGGAGGCGCTGCAGATATTGTCGAAAACGGCAGAGGACACGCAGTTCCAGGTGTACTGTTCTCAATGAACGAAGATGCTTTAGCCGCAATGGACCAAAAAGAAGGTACTCAAGCAGGCGTTTACGCCCGTCGTACAGTTAACGTCGCCCTTCCAGATGGAACCTTCGTCGAAGCGCTGACCTACTGCGTCACCTCACAGCGGCGAGAAGACAGGTTCATTCAACCTACAAAGCACTACATTGGTCTAATTGAAAACGGGTTGAAAAGTCGAAGACTTCCAATTGGAGAATTGAAAAATGCTATTGAAGATTTCTCACCAAGTTTCCCCGTAGAAAAGATATTTGTCTATGGCACATTGATGGAAGGAGAGATTCGTTCATCGACGACCAAACAGTTGTGCAACGGTGAAGCACGCTCAGCGAGTGTAAAGGGCGATCTTGTCGATTTAGGGGCATTTCCAGGTTTGATTGCGGGCGATGGAACTGTCAAAGGCGAACTGTATCACCTCGACCAGGTTTATCCTGCACTGCAAACGCTCGATAGTATTGAGGGATTTTACGGCTATGGTTCTGATGATTCGCTCTATACTCGCACGATTGTAGAGGTTCAAACAGATGATGGAACGGAGTGGGCTTGGACCTACATGTACAATGAACAGAACGGTAGTTTGAATCCAAAGATTGATTCTGGCGACTGGCGTGCTCGCTAATCTTCTTCCTCAGACATAGCCAACAGAACTGAGCCTTGTTGAACTTGGTCACCTGCGGAGAAATAGACGTCGGTGATGGTACCGGTTGCTGAAGCGAGAATCCTGTGCTCCATTTTCATTGCCTCAAGGACCATAAGCGTCTGACCGGATTCAACGGATTGCCCTTCTTCGACCAATACATCGAGGACTTTTCCAGGCATCGGAGCAGTTAATCCGCCATCGTTTCCACCTTGGGTTGCTCCAGGTTCAATGCGCTCCAAATTGAAAGTGTGACCTTGGAAATGAACCCACCAGTTGTCGCCTACTTTAGCGACCGTAGCATAACCGGATACACCGTTAGCAAGATGGATTCGAATACGCCCATCGCTTTCAAGAACGGCTTTATGTTCGCCAAGAATCCAGTCGTCGCCTTGTTTTGCAACCGTTACATCGACTGGTCCATCAGGACTGTTGAACTGATGGTGCATCAGGGATACCTCCTGTTGAGAGTAGCAAAGGGACTGGCAGGCCCTGATGGGTCGTCAGAACGGCTTGAAGGTGTTGAACGAAGACGGTGCAAACCTGCGCTCTCACCAACGGCCGCTGCCATGAGGGCTGCGTCTTCAATGTGGACAGGAACGGATGGCGACCATCCATCAGGCCATAATCGGTCAATCATGGTGGTATCTGTCGTGCCTTCCACCACATCCGGAACATCACATAATTCGCGTAGGAAACGTAGATTGGTCGTCGTTCCAAGAACAACGAATTCTTCCAATGAGCGTCGCATCCGTTGCAATGCCTCTTCACGTGAAGGAGCCCACACGATCAGTTTGGCCAACATCGGGTCGTAATTTGGAGTGACTTCATCTCCTTGACGAACACCGGTATCCAATCGAATACCAGGGCCTTCGGGAGGAATGAAAACTGCAAGTGGGCCAATTGCCGGCAGGAAATTGTTTGAAGCATCTTCAGCATACAATCGAACCTCGATTGCATGACCTCGAATATGCAGTTCACCGCACGACATAGGTTCTCCAGCAGCAATGCGGAGTTGTTCTCGAACTATATCCACGCCCGTCACCAGTTCAGTAACAGGATGTTCGACTTGAATTCGAGTGTTCATTTCCAAAAAGAAGAACTCGCCGTTCGGTGCCAGAAGGAATTCAACCGTTCCAGCACCCTCGTAATTGACGGCCATTGCAGCGGCAACAGCCGCTTTGCCCATCGCAGCTCGGATCTCTTCGGTCATGGTGGCGCATGGTGCTTCTTCGAAGACCTTCTGATGACGGCGCTGAACACTGCATTCACGTTCACCGAGGTGGATTGTTCGTCCATGGCGGTCTGCGAGAACTTGGATCTCAACGTGCTTTGAGCCAGTCAAGAGTCGTTCAAGGTAAACTCGCCCATCGCCAAAGGCAGCGAGGGCTTCTCGACGAGCACTCCGTGCTGCGTCAAGCAACTCTTCAGGATGTTCAACAGCACGCATTCCCTTTCCACCACCGCCTGAAGATGCTTTGAGAAGGAGAGGATAACCGACTCGAGTACTCGCTTGTTGAATAGCCATCAGAGCCTCTTCTTCATCGGTTGATTCGATTTCTTCTCCGGGAATGACGGGAACTCCTGCGTCACGCATTGTGATACGAGCGGTCATTTTATCGCCCATTTTCTCAATTGCGTTAGCACTTGGACCGACCCATTGTATGCCTGCAGCGGTGACTGCACGAGCGAAATCCGCCCGTTCGGAAAGAAAACCAAAACCAGGGTGTATGGCATCAGCACCCGTTTCACCCGCAATCATCAAGATTTGATTCTGATCAAGGTAAGTTTCTGCAATCGTGTCCCCGTGCAACATTACCGATTCATCGGCGAGTTCGACAAAGAGAGAAGCAGCGTCGTTTTCAGCATAGATCGCAACGCTCTCAAGACCCGCCTCAGAGCAAGCACGGAGAATTCGACAAGCGATTTCCCCCCGATTAGCAACCAAGACTTTGCTGACCATTGCGTTCACTCATTCCTTCTTCCAATTCGCTGCTCGCTTATCGAGGAAAGAGGAAAGGCCTTCTTGTCCTTCACTTGAACCTCGCATGCGGCTGGTAAAATCGAGTGTGTATTCACGGAGTTCTTCGTCGGTACCGTTCCAACGGTCGAACTGGAGAGTGAGTTCTTTGGCAAGCGTCACGGCTTGCGGACCAGTGGTAAGTACCTCCTCGATAAGGAGGTCAACGGCCTGTGAAAGGTCGTCAACACCATCGACCACTGCTTCGATAAAACCGGTACGAAGCGCTTCATCTGAACCAATACGGCTGGCTTGCATTGCAAGTCTCCTAAAACAGGCTGAACCTAAACGCCGGTACACATAGGGTCCAATCACAGCAGGAAGAATACCTAATTTACCCTCGGAAAGAGCAATTTTAACATTTGAAGTTGCAATGACGTGGTCCAAACAAGCTACAAGTCCAGCGCCTCCGCCAAGTGCCACGCCTTGAATAGCACCAACAGTAAAACACGGATGTGCCCAAAGTCCGTTGAAAAGACGGTCCAAACGTTCTGAGTCAATTCGATTCTCTTCGGGAGTGTTTGCGCCTGCATCTCGCATCATGTTGATGTCAGCACCTGCACAGAAATGACGGCCGGCACCCGAAAGCACGAGCGTACGCAGGTAAGGAGTTCCATTGGCGTCTGCAAGCGTTCCTTGCGTACCAACACTGCGCTCAGAGGTCCAATCGAACAGCGTACAGAGTTCAGTAATCATTTGAATATTCAAAGCATTGAATTTGTCTTCCCGGTCCAATTTAATGTGGCATCGTGAATCTTCGATGACAATTGATACAAGTTCGGTTAAAGGTGGTGTATCCATGAGTGTCATCTGAAAAACTCCAATTGCATTTTTAATTTTTAAGTTGATTTATTCACATCCGGAAGACACCGAATCGGTCGTCAGGTAGTGGGGCATTCCGAGCGGCAGCGAGACACAACCCGAGAACATCCCTCGTGTCCCTTGGGTCGATGATGCCATCGTCCCATAATCGAGCAGTCGAATAATAGGGGCTGCCTTCAGTCTCGTATTTTTCCAAGAACGGCGCCCTGAACGCTTCGAGTTCTTCGCCAACCATCGCAGCAAGTCCTTCTCGTGCGCGCTGATCTTGTTTGACAGTGGCAAGAACATCGGCGGCTTGCGGACCACCCATAACTGAAATACGGCTGTTCGGCCACATGAAAAGGAACCGAGGGTCAAAAGCACGTCCACACATACCGTAATTGCCCGCTCCATGAGAACCGCCAATGATGACAGTAAACTTGGGTACATTGACGCATGAAACTGCCGTGACTAACTTAGCGCCATCCTTTGCGATTCCACCTGCTTCGTAGTCCTTGCCCACCATGAAACCGGTAATATTCTGCAAGAATACGAGAGGAATTCCTCGCTGCCCACACAGTTCAACGAAGTGTGCGCCCTTGAGTGATGATTCAGAAAACAAAATGCCGTTGTTTGCAACTATACCGACCTTATGACCGTGAATGTGAGCAAAACCGCAAACCAATGTTGTCCCATATCGGGATTTGAATTCATGGAAGCGAGAACCGTCGACGACACGAGCGATGATCTCCATGATGTCAACTGGCGTTCTGTTGTCGCTGGGGACAAGGCCGAGCAAATCATCGACATCGTGTGCTGGCTCTTCCACTGGAGCGCTCGCCACGGGTGCAAGCGTTCGTGGGCCGAGGTTTTCGACGACGTTGCGAACCATACGCAACGCTTCAGGCTCGTCTTCAGCGAAATGGTCTGCAACACCAGATTGAGAGGTGTGTACATCTGCACCCCCGAGCTCTTCCGCAGATACTTCCTCACCGGTTGCTGCTTTGACGAGCGGCGGACCTGCTAGGAAAATCGTGCCGTTGCCCTTGACAATAATTGATTCATCACTCATAGCAGGCACATAAGCGCCGCCGGCGGTGCATGATCCGAGGACTGCTGCAACTTGTGGAATCTTGTCTCCGGACATTCGAGCCTGATTGCGGAAGATTCGACCAAAGTGCCCGATGTCAGGAAATACTTCATCCTGCATTGGTAAGAAAGCCCCCCCAGAGTCAACCAAGTAGATACAAGGGAGATGATTCTCATGAGCCACAGTTTGTGCTCGAATGTGCTTTTTAACCGTCATTGGATAGTATGAACCGCCTTTGACCGTTGCATCATTGGCAACGAAAAGACACTCTCGTCCATGAACCATGCCAATGCCGGTCACAATTCCTGCTGAATGCGCCTTTCCATCGTACAGATCAAACGCTGCCAGTGGAGATAATTCAAGGAATGCAGTTCCAGGGTCAATGATTCGTTCAATACGTTCCCTTGCAAGCATCTTGTCACGGCTGCGGTGACGTTCGACGTACTTACCACCGCCACCGTTTGATGCAACAGCAAGTCGCTCCTGCAGCGTTTCAATGAGAGCCAAATTGAACGCTTTTCGCTCCCCAAACTCTGGGTCACTTCGATTCACACGGGTAGGTAATCGGTCCATCTTCACCCCTCAAACCAAGGGAGGTGGATGCCGTCTTTAACACTACTACAACCAATGTATCGAATGGTTGGGCATCAAACGCCCAGCATTAGGCGTCCAATATCTCGCAAACCAGGCGCTAATCCAACAATGAGTACGGCCAAAACAATGAGAATTCTAATGTGCCTTTGCCGAGTCTCGACCTTCATTTCGATGAACATCATGGTGATTGCAGCGATGAGACCTGCCTTAATGAGAACAAATAACCAAGCCCCTTCTCCAAAATTGATTCCAAGCATGTTGTTGATTTCTCCACCGTAAACAATCACTTGATTGCTAACCACGTGTTTCTCGCCGTATCCAAAGAAATCGATTCCAACCATGGTCGCAAAACCATCGCACAGTTGCCCGTAGACCATTGCCAACACCATTGGACTGGCGAGTAAAGCACGTCGAGAAAGCATTTCAACAGGGTGATTGTCGATTTCATCCCCAGCGGACTCCCATGATTTGATACGAATGCCATCGGGTAAAACACCAGCCTCATATCCTGTAAGTTTCATTTGAAGAGCGTCGTCCCGACCCATGCGGTACATCGCATAGCATACCAACCCAGGAATGCCGAGAACGACAAATAAAGGCCACCACTCAATCGATTCGGAAACTCGAGAACTCTCTTGTGCCCATGGGGTAGAAAGAAACTGGAACCAGTGAAAGAGACCAAGCGTACTGGCTGCACTTCCGAAAGAAAGGAGCCCGCGAGTCATTGCAGGCCATCCACGGGTATTGATAAGCACTGAAAACAGCACTGCATATGAGGCGAATACACCAAGCCAAACCCACAGCATCCCCATCGATTCGTGGTCTGAGTAAGCAGGTTGGTACAGGAAACTCCAGTGGAAAAACAAGCCTAAGGAGAGGATAGGAATCAATGAACGGCGCATCTTGTTTTCCGATTTGTCGTTGTGGTCGTTTTCCCATTGTGAAGCAACGTAGTGTGAAATTCCGGCTACAACAACCAACCAGGCCGCCAAATGCAGGTGGATAATTGGAGAAATAAACAACCAGTCCATGTCGGAATTAAAGAAATCAGCATCTTCAAGAACACGCAAAACTGGAGCAAGACAAACCCATGCAAGTAAAGCGATGAGCATCCGGTCATCGGCTGGAACCTTGATTTTTCGGAAAATAGCTTGTAGAACTACCACGCTCGCAAGCATGCTGAATGTGTAAAGAAGTGTGTTCATCGGGTTGTAATCAGCATCACCAGCCGAACCAGCATCCTCAACGATTGGATCCCAAACTACGGGTTTGAGGCCGTCAGTCCAGATAACGTCGTTCGCTACAAAGAAACCGACAAACACCGCTCCAAAGGTCAACATTGCAAGCCATAACGCTGCTTTCTCAAGAGGTGAATACTCTTCACATGGAAGTGCAGGATTATCGCCAATGAGTTGATCTTCAAGTTGTTCAAGACTTGACATGGCTATCACTGTTCACGCCTATGGACTCTCATCAATATCCTTTGGGGACGGTTGACTGTGAATTGTTCAATCCGTGAGTTCACTCTTCTTCTTCGGAAAGACGAGCAATTAGATCTGCTTTCTTGCCGCCAACTGGAAGGCCGGCTGCCTTGCATCGCTCTTTGAGTTCAGCAACGGAAAGTGAGGAAAGGTCTTCGCCTTCGTCTTGTGTTTCTTCTTCGTCGTTGTTTTCAACGCCGAATCCACGAGGCTCGTGAACTTCGATGAAGGATACCTTGCCGCATTCAACTGCGTCTCGGATTGTGGTTACCAATCGGAACTTGAGCATGGCAGCGTTGGTATCGAAAAGCATGGTTTGTGGAAGAACAATTGAGAGGTCATCGCCAGAGAAACTGACTTCGAAACCTGAGTGTCCGGTGTTAGCTTGCAGAAGAGCAGTGACTTGGTCTTCCTTTCCTTCGACAACATCAACGACGTTGAACGAGTACTTGAGGGACTTTCCAGCCATTGGATGGTTGTAGTCGATACGAGCTCGACCTGCTGCGAGGTAGGAGAGTTGGCCTTGACGGCCGTTGATGGTCACTGGTGCTCCGATGTAGAGTGCGTTTGGGTCTTGTACTGCACGGATGAGTTTGTCAATACTGATGGTTTCGACTTGTTCTGCGTCCTTCTCGCCGTATGCGTCTACAGGTGCGATTACAACTTCAGTTTCCTTACCTTTCTTTGCTCCAGCAAGTGCTTCTTCAAATCCAGGAATAAGTTGTCCACCGCCAACGATGCAAACCATTGGCTCGTAGGAGCGGTTCTCTTGATGAGCATCGTGTTCTTTTGCGACTGCTTCACGGGTGGTCTCGATGAGATCGCCTGTTTCATTGTTGTAGAGTTCATAATCAACGTGGACAATAGTTCCGTCTTCCATGGTATTACCTCCCTTTCGGGTAGTCCGGCGACCGTCGCCCCCTTGATAATTGCATTGGCGGGAGTGTTGTTCACTCTTCTTCGCTTGGGAGGGCATGCTGTTGCCTCAGTGTGCCGTTTTTACTGATATCGCCCAAAACAATCATTCCCATTCCAAACAGCATCGTCGTCCAGCCGAGCCACACGAAATGAGATGCTGGCAAATCGTAAACGGTTACGCGTACAAGTTCGATGGAGTCAGAACCGTTCTGAGCGGTTTGCTGCATCAAACCATTGGCTTGACTGCCGTCAAAGATGAACACAATGTCTCCACTCCAGCGTGAAAGTGTATCGACTTCAGAGCGCGATTTAGATTGTAAAACAAAGCCTGAGTCAGTTGTTGTGTCAAAACGCATCATGCCAGGTTCAACTGAACCAATCTTGTCTCCAACTGCTCCGCCCTCAAGTTCGTAAACATCGATTTGAATACCAACATATCCGTCGCCGACTTCAAGGTTCTCAGATGTCATACGCAATCCAGTAAATTCATACCCATAGTCACCATGAATCACCGTCTCTCCTTTCACCATGGTCACTCGGTGACTGGCATCCCCACGATCAACAAGGACGGTTGTGTAAACATGGCCTACCAAAAGAAGGAGAAGGCCAAGATGCACAATGTGCGCTCCAAGCGGTATTCTACGCCACCACGGCTCTTTTGAACGCTGGATACCTTGCGTGACAACGACTTCTTTCACCATAGGAACGATGACAAGGAGTACAATCGGCAAGGTGAGCCATGCAAGAACACCTCGGACAATGAGCGACGACATTGCCGTACTGGAATCCATACCAAAGGCAGTAGGCTGCCACAGTGCAAAAACCACTGAGAGTACCAAGGTTACGATGAGCAGAATAGCATTACGTTGAGCCTCATGACGTCGATTGGTGTACAAAAACATCGCTCCTGCGAGAGCCATGATAAACGGCGTCCCGTACAACTCATGACCCTCAAAATGGATCGAATCAATGCTGGAAAGAAGCAGAACTAATGTCAAAATTAGATACGTCCCAACGACCAAAACCGACGACCACAATGCTATTTTTTGCTGGCTCTTGCGTTCAAAAAGAGAGAATTTGGAACTTCCTTCCTTTTCCGGTGCCGCCAACCATGGAAGGATAAAGAAGAACATAATCAATGCTGCTGGGAACACTTCGATCATACCTGACCAAGCACCTGCAAGGCCGAGGACAACGCCGCTTGTACCTACAGCCCATTCCTTAGAAGCATCTACAGAGTAAAACAGCGGGGTAAAGAGCACCAAAAAGAAAGCAGTGTACAGGAAATTATCTGTCGAGCCAAAAATCAGAACAGCAATACCAATCAACAGAGGGAACTGAAGATACGAACGGTCGTTTTGCTCGCTTGAAAAGAGTCCAGAGAAACTCCACCCTTCGCCAGAATGAGCGGTTTTCGACGATGAACTCAATGTTTCAACGGCCAACGGAGCCAGGAGAACGGAGGCGAAAACGATGCTTGGAGTATACGCATAGAGAGTTGGCTCGAACGATGAGGGACACGCAGAAAGTATTGTTGAGTCACAGGTTTGTTCAATGTATGCGCGCATTGCCAGCGCACTTATCACGCCAAGAATCGGTAGTGCAAAGAGCCACTGAGATCGAGGAGAAGGTTTCCATTGAACCGATGAGTGGCGTTGAAGTTGCAGCCAAAAACCCATCAAGAGGAGAAGTACGATGAGGTAGGTCATGACTTCGACGCCCGCTGTTGAATCGTTCTTGAGAACCAGCATTCTGGAAAATGCATCTGTTGGAGCACTTCCGTCAGAATTGGTCACAAAGGTATGTACCGATGAAGCCCATACTCCCCCAGCGCGAGTTACCAGCGTAGCGAACAATGCAAGACCACCCGCAGCCAGTCCTGCACCGATCCATGTGGAATCGGAAGTTTTTCCCGGTCGAGTCCTCAAATGCGACATCAGCACGAGGGCGAGCCAAGGCAGCAATGAACCAGTCTCAACCGGGTCCCAAGCCCAGTAACCGCCCCAGTCGAGGATGAGGTAAGCCCATAGACCACCTAACCCGATGCCAAGTGTTGATACAAATAACCCAGGCCGGACAATGTGAAGCATGCGTTGTTTGATACCGTCAGAATCTCCAAACATCGATGAAAGAGCGACTGCACTGATGTGTAAACACAGCGAATAGGCAAGGAATATCAAGGGAGGGTGTATGACCATAAGGTCCGTCTGCAGGAGTTCATTGAGTCCCTGGCCGACACCGTTGCCAGTACTGGCCTTGAACGGATCTAAGTTCCAAGCTAAAAGCAACAAGAGGAGATTGAAACCGTACACCAAGCGGAGCCGCGTAGAATGCGTAAACTCATCAGCCTCACCTGGCATTCGCCTGCGCCAAACAAACGCCAGAACAGTCATCCACATCACCCACAAGAGAAGCGGTCCTTCACGAGCAGCCCACGTCGCTGCAAATCTGTATTTGAGCGGAAGCGCTTCGCCACCGTAGGACACCACATGTGCATACGATGTATCGTTGGCAAGGAAGCGGCTAGCGAGGGCAAAGAACGGCAAAGCCATCAAGAAGTGACATGCCAGAGAACCTGCTTTGGTTTGTTGATGCAGGAATGGTCGCAGCAACAAAGTTGCAGCAGCCAGCAAAGCCAGCCACATCGTCACACCCCACATGGGCATTGCTCGTGATGCTCCTTCAAGGAGGTTGCGCGATGACTGGTGAAGTTAAACGAACTTACCAACCAAAGAACTTCGCTCTCGAATATCCAAACGAGAGCAAAACATGAATCACGCTCTTGGTAAACAACATTGGCTTACGAACAAGGATTTTGAGACCTATGCCTACCTTCTGCAAAGGTGACATGTTGCCGAGTTCTTCAGGCAAGCATCGAGCCATAATCGACATTTCATCGTCGCTGAGTTCGTACAGCGCAGTCTTCCCTTTGAGGATTTTAGAATACGGAGGGAAAGCTTTCTTCCATTCATTCTCGTATTTCATCAGATGTTGTTTAGAGAGGATAGTATCCGATTTTAGAACCGATGCAATCGTTTGAGCAGCTTGTCGTCCAGACCACAATGCGAGATGCGAACCTCCTTCAAACAGAGGCGATGTAAATCCTGCAGCGTCTCCGACCAAAATCAAACCGTCACCAACTGTAACAGAGCGTGGACCAGAGATTGGGATCGTACCTCCAAACGGCCGAACTTTGATTCCTTCAGCCCTCCAAGGAGGGTTTACGGTTGGCTTACCATCAAGATAGGTGTCTTCGATAAAGGAGTTGAGATATTTGATAGCGCCTTTTTTGTCGGTCGTAACCAATCCGACGTTCGCTCTTCCGCCTTTCTTTGGAATCATCCAGACATAGCCATGTGGAGAATATTTTGGCCAGAGATAGAAATCGAGATAACCATCGTTCTCAACATCAAGCACTTCGTATTGGAAACCAGCGATGACTTCTACTTCAGTACCCATATCAAGGAGTTTCGATGCTGCACCGGAAACTCCAGAGGCGTCGATAACAGATTTGCATTGCAATGGGAATTGTTCACCTTTCCCGCCAATTTCCCAATAGGAAAATTCATTTTCGCTGTTGAAAACTCGTTCCATGGAAGTCACTCGGTGATGGAGGTGCAGTTCCGCTCCTTCCTTGATGGCCTCATCGCACAACCAGCGCTCAAAGAGGTGCTTTTCCAGCACATATCCTTTCTCCGTCAGAAGCTTCTCCGTCCCGTCAGGAAAGATAACACGGATACCCTTTACATCCAGTGCTTTGACGTGATCTGGTATTTCGAGGTCGAGATTGTCAACAGCAAGTTGGCTCAAACATTCGCCGCAATGAACTGGGGTGCCAACTTCAGGGTCAGCCTCGACGATAAGCGTCGATAATCCAGCACGTGCAGCATGCAGTGCAGCAGAGCCGCCGCCTGGACCGGCACCGATAACCAAGACATCCAGCATCTTCTCAGCCTCCGCCATGGATACCAAGTGGAGAATCAAGTCCATGAAGAAAACGGTCGTTCACTCTTCTGAAGGCCGACGCATTACCGCAACCACTGCAAGTAGACAAAGAGACGAAATTAGGGAGACCGATGGTGTTTCGACGCTCTCAGGCTCTGACTCTTCTTCCTCAACAACATCCGGTGCTGCCTCGACAGTAACCGTTCCGACCATGCCGACAGATTCGTGCGGTTCGCACACAAACTGATGCACTCCCGCCGTACCTTTTTCGAAAACAAAGCGATAATCGACGTCACGCTCAGGCTCACCAGAATCAAACAACCCATCGTCAGCAACTGCATTGTGGCCGAGTGCCTGACCGCTCCAAACAAACCGAACTGCCTGCCCCTCCTGAACGGTAACCTCTGACGGGCTGAATCTTAGACTCGTACTGTCCACTGTGACGATTACGTCGTTTTGGGTGGTTATCTCGGCCGAAGCAATACTGCAACCGGCCAGCAAAAAAAGCAGGGCTACAATTGCTGTTCTCATGTTTGGACTGTAGCGGGTCGAGGTTTTCAATACATGTATTGTATTCCTTACAGGCCGCTATGAGAGAATACGACGGTTCAAAGGTGGGGTCTATCACGCATGGTTGTGGCGTGGAGAACTTCAAAGCGGTGGCTCGAGCATCTTGAGCAAGGAGATGAACTCCTTCGTATATCCCGCCCCGTTGACGTCCAATTTGAGGCTGGGGCAATCGCTGACCTGCTTGTCAAGAACGATGGACCTGCGGTACTTTTCGAGAAACCAAGACTCCCAGACGGCACCATCAGCGATATCCCGCTGGCAATGAACCTGTTTGGTGGTCAAGACCGGACACTTCGTGCCCTGGGAGCGAGTCATGAAACCGAAATCGGAGACCGTATGGTTGCTATGATGAAGCCGGACATTGGACTCTACATGCGCAAACCGTGGAAAGGATTGCCGCTCGTGCGCGACGCACTTGCCATGCCACCTCGCAAAAAACGGAAAGGAAACTGTCAACGTATCGAACTCCCGCTTGACCTCACCCGTTTACCTATACCGACGACATGGCCCAAAGATGGCGGGCCGTTTGTCACGCTTCCGTTGGTCGTTACCAAGAACCCAAAAAACGGCGAACACAACTTGGGTATGTACCGAGCTCAAGTTTTCGGCCCGAAAGAAATTGGACTCCACTGGCAAATTCACAAACACGCTGCTGACCACGCTGCTGCCATCAAAGAAGCCGGCGGAGACGGTCGGATGCCGGTGGCAATCTGTATGGGTGGGCCACCTGAACTGATTTTTTCTGCTATTTCGCCGCTCCCGGATAACCTTAGCGAATACCAATTTGCTGGAATTCTTGGAAGAAAGTCCCTCCCGATTACCAAAGCACTCACTCAAGACTTGATGGTGCCCGCTGAAGCAGACATTGTCATTGAAGGATATTGCATCCCAGGCGAAACACGTCTAGAAGGGCCGTTCGGCGACCATTTCGGTTTCTACTCCCTCACTGGACAATACCCGGTCATGCATGTCACTGCGATTACCTGCCGCAAAGATGCTGTTCTTGCTGCTACCATTGTTGGCCTACCGCCAATGGAGGACGGACACCTCGGGGAAGCCATCGGACGACAATTCTCGCCCGTTCTCAATTTCCAGCACAGAGATGTTCGTAGTGTTCATCTCCCGATGGAGACGGGTTTCCATAACCTTGCCATCGTCGCCTCAAAACAACGCTACCCACGCCAAGGGCGCAAAACTGCTCTTGGCTTGCTTGGGGCTGGGCAAATGATGTTCCTGAAAACCATCATCGCTATCGACGAGCATCAAGATCCGAAAGACTTGGATGCGTTGCTCGATGCCATGAACTCAAAAGTTGACATTGCAACCGACGTTCTGGTGCTTGAAGGCATGGTTGCGGATTCCCTTGAGGCTGCAAGCCCTTACGAAAACGTTCACAGTAAATTGCTCATAGATGCAACAACACTTGCACAACGTGATCCACGCTCGGACTCAAAACCACTCGAAGGCTCGTATGCTCAGCCGACGCCTGAATGGCGACAGGGGAACGGCGAAGCCCCCGGATTCTCAAAGATTGATGAAGTGCTCAAGATGAAGCATGTATCCGATGCCCGAATGCTTCGAGACAGCATCATGGTCATTACGACAAACATCGAGAACTCTCCAACGCCTAGGGATGGACAAGAGGAATCAAACGACGTTGCCGAAACCAAAAGGAGAGCCCAGATATCTCAATTAAGAAAATCAATTTGGCAATTGGATAATTCATCATCACTTCGATGGTTATTTATTACCAACGACGATTTAGACTTGCATTGCGAAAAAGCACGACGGAGATTGCTGTGGCAACTCACTTCACGTTTTGATGTAGGTCGCGGTCTCACATTTGATGAACAAAAATCGCGCCTCTGCTGGGATGCTACGACGCCCATCCCTTCGGTTGAGCACGGCGTCCGCAGATGGCCCTCCATAACCCTACATTCCCCAGAAACACTTGAGAAGGTGAGCCAGCACCCTGAATTGAAGCAGTACAGTTGGCCACCACATCTGTCGTTCGGAGGGAATGAGTAATGGATCTAAAACAGATTCTATCCTTCATCAAAATTGAACACACACTTTTCTCGCTTCCCTTCGTATTTATCGGATACATTATCGCCCATGACCAGTTTTCTGGAGAACTACCTTCCTCTGAATACGGTTGGCTACGAATCGAATTGGCATGGATACTTCTGGCCGCGGTTGGGGCTCGGGGCCTTGCAATGGCGTTGAATCGTATTATCGACCGCGAGATTGATGCTGCCAACCCTCGAACAGAAGGCCGTCACCTTGCCTCAGGCGAAATGAGCCTGCAAACAGCATGGACTCTCTCTGCGGTATTCCTGGTCATGCTGCTGGTCGGGGCGGGATTGCTCAATCCGGTTGCCCTCATGATGGCATGGCTACCAGTACTCGTATTCGTCATCTACCCTTACATGAAACGCTATACTTGGCTGTGCCACTTTTGGCTCGGTTTATGTTTGGGGCTTGCTCCAGCTGGTGCGTGGGTTGCTGTTGCAGCAGACGTACATGGATGGGCAGCGATAACAGGAGCCTTCGATGGAGGAACTGATCTCCTTTGGATGCCCACAATCCTTCCGATATCGTTAGGTGTGGCGGTTTGGATTACAGCGTTTGACATCAATTACGCTCGCATGGACCTTGAAAGCGATAAGGAAAGCGGCATTCATTCGTTTCCTTCGCGTTTTGGCGAAGAAGCAACAACTCGAACAACGGTCCAATTGACACTCATTTGGTTTGCGTGTTTTGCTGTGAGCGACCCCATGAATGAACTCTGGTTCCTTGCTGCTGCCGGTTTGATGGCTGTACTGAACATTTGGGTCGTATTAGCAAAAGATAAGTTTGAGGATTTTCAAACAGTTTTGTTCCGTGCTTCGATGCTCACAGGATGGGTTCTCCTCGCAGCCATCGCCATTGGCCTGTGATGCAACAGAACGCCTCAACTGCCAGGTGGAAAGTTGATGTGCCTCAAACGTCCACGTTGAACCATGAACCCAATTGTGAAATCCCTGCTTGAATTCAACGAAGCCTTTGAGATACCAAAACTCGACTCCCCCGGACTCGGTACTGAAGATATGATTGAACTGAGAATCAAGCTTCTCCGTGAAGAAGTCGAAGAATATGCTGAAGCCGCACGGGCTGGTGATATGGTCGAAGTTCTTGATGCACTTGCTGATATCGGATATATTCTCGCTGGAACCATCATCAACCATGGCATGCAGAATATATACGATCACGCCTTCAATGAAGTTCACCGTTCAAACATGGCTAAATTGGTAGATGGAAAGGTCATCCGACGTGAAGATGGGAAAGTGCTGAAGCCAGAAGGGTGGCAACCCCCTCAACTGGCACAGTTTCTCACAGATGAGTGATGGGTCAATGAACCGCTGGGATGAGGAATGACGAGCACAGAGGTGATGATTGATGGATGAACATCCTCCACTCTCAGGTACGCCGTTCCAACTTTTGGTTTGGAAGGCCTTGAAAGAGATCCCGAGGGGGGAAGTTCGAACATACAAACAACTCGCTGCCCAGATTGGACGGCCTCAATCCATTCGGGCGGTAGCAAATGCTTGCGGCAAAAACCCGTACATCGTCAAAATACCTTGCCACCGGGTCATCCGCTCCGATGGAGGACTAGGGGGCTACAGCGGACCAGGCGGAATTGAGGAAAAGCGCCGGTTGCTCAAACAAGAAGGCGTCAGTATTCCCATTTGACGTCTATTCATCAGTGCCCTCAAGGTCAGCAGAATGAACAACCAATTCCTTCAGTTCGCGTATTTCCGTTTTCAGTTCTGTGAGGATTCTTGAGAATCCCTCATCGTCCTCATCCTCAATATCTATGGCGGCCATTGTGTTGGTGAAAACCGCAATGAACATGTTGAGGAAAGTGAACGAAGTGCTGATGATGTAGGTCACGAAGAAAATGGAAGCCCACCAGCCCTGCTCTTCGATAATGAGTCTCGCAATTCCGTTTGACCATGATTCAAGCGTCATGATTTGGAACAATGAGTAGAGGGAATCACCGAGCGTTCCAAAGTACATTTCACCTACTTCACCGCCATCACGGAACAACATTGTCCCCATTACTGAATAAACATACATGACAATCACAAGCAACCAGCTGATTGCCATGATACCGCGTAATGAACGCAGCATTGCTTCAACCATACGCTGCATCTCAGGCATACTCGAAACCAAACGCAAAGCGCGGAACACTCTGAATACACGTAGTACGCTGAGAGGACCTGTCGCTGGAGCTACAGAGAAAAATATGACCAGGAAGTCAAAGTTATTCCATGGGTCCTTGAAGAACCTCCAACTGTTCCCATACAATCGGATGATAATCTCCAAAATAAAGACCCACAGTATGACAGAGTCGAGGGCAAAAAGGACTGTTTCTATGGATTCGGGCAAACTGAACGTCTCAATACCAATCGTGATTGCGTTTAGAACAATCAAAGCTAAAATCGCATTCTGAAACCGTGAACTTTCAGATAATGAATAGCACTTCTGTTGAACTGACATGGATTTAGCACGATGGTATCGTATAAATTATTGATGCCGTTGGAAGTAAAAAATACTGCTCTCCATGAGATATGACAACGCTTCAAAAGCAATTCAAAAAATGAAGCATCGTGTCAATCTTCCTCGAATTGCTCGGTAGTAAGTCTCAAAGCGCTGACTCCTGGCACTTGGTGCTCTACGATCAACTTCATGAGCAACTGTTACCTGAGGGAATTCATCCAAAAGAAACTGGACTGCTATTCATCGAAACAACATGGAAAACCCGTCAATTGCCCTATCACAAGCAGAAGTTGGCTTTACTTCTTTCAAATCAACGTAATTTCGCTCTCGAGATGAAGCGAAAAGGATTCAATGTACGGTATGAGTTTAGTACTGAATCTTATGCCAATGTACTTCAAAACTTGTCGACGCAACTCGGCTCTATATCAGTGACTGAGCCTGCAGAATATGGGATTCGCACTGCATTTGACTCCATTGGTGATGGCGTTATTGAAACACTACCACACCGTGGTTGGATGACCACGAAAGTAGATTTTATTGAGGCAGTTGGAGATAAACCCCCGTGGAGAATGGACAAGTTTTACCGATACATTCGCAAGAACAAAAATATTCTTGTTGACGAGAATCAAAAACCTGTAGGAGGTGATTGGTCGTACGACAGCGAAAACCGATTGCCGTGGGACGGTGCCGTCGAACTCCCTACACTTCCAACATTCAAACCAAACGCCGTGACTGAAGAAGTGGTTCGGATGATTGAGCAAAAATTCAGTCATCATCCCGGCGTATTGAGCATAGATACACTCCCATCAACAATTGAAGATGCCCAAGCACTCTGGGATTGGGCTAAATCCTCGGTTATGTATTGGTTTGGGCCCTATGAGGATGCTATGACGACTGAACACACGACACTGTTCCATACGACTGTTTCATCGCTGCTCAACCTCAACCGATTACAAGCGTCAACGGTGGTTCATGAGGCCATTGCGCTTGATATCCCCCTCAATTCAAAAGAAGGATTTGTCCGTCAAATCATCGGGTGGAGAGAGTTTGTCAGGCACGTACACACGCTCACCGACGGGTTTCAATCGGAAATTCCTGAAGATGCAGCATTCATACGCCCCGGAGCAGGATGGGAAGGCGATTGGGCACATCCACGAAGCACACAAAATGTGTTGGAAGCAAGGCATCCACTGCCCAAAGCGTTCTGGGGCGAAAAGAGTGGCATGTTATGCCTTGATTCGGCCGTCGAACAGGTTGTGAACACGGGATATACGCACCACATCCCTCGGTTGATGGTGCTCGCAAACATTGGTACTCTGCTCGGAGTCAATCCTCGTGAACTCACCGATTGGTTCTGGGCCATGTTTACCGATGCATACGATTGGGTGGTTGAACCAAATGTATTGGCGATGGGAACATACGCCGTCGGAGAGGTCATGACAACAAAACCCTATGTTTGTGGTACACCGTACATCAAGAAGATGGGTGATTATTGCGGTGATTGCTCACTGCATCACAAAAAATCCTGCCCCGTCTCAGACATGTACTGGGATTTCCTCGAAGTCAACAAAGATCATTTCAGTAAAAACCACCGGATGTTTATGCCAATGCGGAGTCTCGCTAAGCGAGATATATCAAAAATAGAGAAAAGCCGCAAAGTGGTCGAATACGTCCGTAAGCAACTGGATGAAGGTTTGACACTTCACCCAGCAGAATTAGAGAAACTCAAGTCATGAATCCCAAACCAACACAGATGGAGGTTTCATGATGTTTGTCCGACAGGCCACAACATGTCCCGCCCAGTTGCACTCATCACTGGTGGCGGACGCGGCATCGGTGCTGCAACCTCAAAACGGCTCGCTGAAGACGGCTATGATGTTCTGCTCACCTACAATACCTCGTCCAAGCCTGCTGAAATGGTTGTTGCAGAAATTCGTTCAGCAGGGAACGATGCTCTGGCAGTAAAGGTAGACTGCTCGGATGGAGGGGAAGTAGGATTACTTGGAATCCATCCATGGATGGCTCGAGGAATAGATGTCTTGGTGCTTAACCACGGCTCGTACGAAAGAGTCGCAGCAGATGAACTCACTCTTGCAACACTGCGTCAAACCATGACCACCAATTTTGAAGGGGCTGTATCTGTATGGAAAGCAGTACAACCGCACCTCACCGCAAATGCAAGGATGGTCGTTGTCGGCTCTCAACTCGGGACTCGAGGTTCGCCGCATGGTGCCGATTACTCTGCTTCCAAAGCTGCACTCTCAACTTGGGCCCGATCTTTAGCACAGGCTGTTGGACCTGAAGGAAAGAGAGTGAATGTACTTGCACCAGGTTTTGTCGATACGGCAATCCTTGCTGGTGATACGGATGAAAAGCGTGCACAGAGAGTTGAACAAGTTCCTCTCAAGCGAATAGGAACACCTGAAGACATGGCAGCAACAATCTCGTTCCTCGTCAGCAACGATTCGAAATACATCACTGGGGCGATACTTCACGTGAACGGCGGACTTTATCTGCCCTAATGTAAGAGTTCAAAGCCCCTTGGCAATTAACAACAACAGAGGTGAACACATGGTTGAACAATGGGACGATGATGGCGCCTTTGAAGATCAGGCGAACATCGATGTTGGCCTAGGAGACCTCACCGAGCGTGACCCGTTTGACCTTTCTCGGGCACTTGAAGGGGCTGCGTTAGAACACCTGCACCCTGATAAGAAGCGTTTGAATCTACATTCGGAGTTTCAACCCTCCGGAGACCAACCTAAAGCAATTGAAAAATTGATTTCTCAATTGGAAAATGGACAAGAACGCTCCGTTTTGCTTGGTGTGACGGGGAGTGGCAAGACTTACGCCATGGCTCAAGTGATTCAACACCTCAATATTCCAACTCTTATTATTAGCCATAACAAGACACTAGCGAGGCAATTGTATCAAGAAATGGCAGGCTATTTTCCTGAAAACGCCGTCGACTATTTCGTCTCACATTACGACTACTATCAGCCAGAGGCATACCTTGCTAAGCGCGACTTGTACATCGATAAAGAGTTGTCAATCAACGAACGAATTGAACAAGAGCGTTTTGCAGCAGTGGCTTCCCTGGTCACTCGCCCGGACTGCGTCATCGTATCTTCCGTATCGTGCATCTACGGACTCAACCCCCCTGAAACCTTCCTAGAGTATCACGTTCGAGTTCACGTCGGACAGCACATCGAAACAAGCGATTTGCTCCGGGAACTCATCGTGCTTCAATACAAGCGCACGACTGTAGATTTGTCGAGAGGTGAGTGCAGGCTACGTGGCGAAGTACTGGATGTATGGATGCCGAGCCGAGATGACCCTCTGCGCATTCAGTTCGACTTCGATGGCGTCACTAAGATTCAAGTCTGTGACCCTGTAACTTGGGAAGTTCTTGATTCGCTCGACGAGGCATGGATTCACCCGAAGGAATTCTTCATGACCAGCCCCGAACGGTACGAAGCTGCTCTCGGATCTATCGAAGATGAACTCGATGACCGTATTGCACACTATTCCAGCCTCGGCCATGAACTGGAACGACATCGAATTGAGCAAAGGACGCGTTACGACCTGGAAATGATTCGGGAAATAGGACATTGCCAGTCGATGGAGAACTACTCTCTCCATTTCGATGGAAGAGAGCGGGGTCAACGACCGTACTGCCTTCTTGATTTCTTTGCGGCGTGTGCCAAGCAATTCCATGGCAATCCAGACAAGTTCCTTGTCATCATGGACGAATCGCACGTTACCCTACCGCAAGTTGGGGGAATGTATTACGGCGACAGGTCTCGCAAAGAAAGCCTCATTGAACACGGTTTCCGATTGCCTACAGCCGCAGATAACCGGCCATTGAAGATTCCAGAATTCCAAAAACTCGTACCACAAATGGTCTATGTTTCGGCAACTCCTGGTGAAAGAGAGTTGCGACACTTGTGCGAAATTACCGGGCAATCTTTGCCAAATGGATTGCTTCACGCGAAGTCTGGCGGCGGTGCTGGTCAAGCAGATCGAGACAAGAAGCACCCCGATAGTGAAAGTCTGTACCACATGGTCCAACATATCGATGGTATCGCTAAAATGGAGATACGACCAACAGGGCTTCTCGACCCTGAAATTGAGGTGCGCCCTACAAGCGGCCAGGTAGCAGACCTACTGTCTGAAATTAACATTCGAATTGAACGTGGCGAGCGTACACTCGTAACCGTTCTCACCATCAAATTCGCTGAAGAAGTTTCACAATATCTCAACCAAATGGGGGTAAAAGCGCACTACCTTCATTCCGAAATCGACACCATTGAACGAACTGAAATCATCAATGCGCTACGCATTGGGCATATCGACGTAATCGTTGGAATAAACCTGCTCCGAGAAGGTCTCGACATACCAGAAGTGAGCTTAGTGGCCATTTTTGATGCTGACCGTCAAGGATTTTTGCGGAATGAGCGTAGTCTGCTGCAAACCATAGGCCGTGCTGCACGCAACGTAAACGGCCATGTCTTGCTCTACGCTGACAGCATGTCGCCTGCAATGCGGGCGTCCATTCAACAAACTCTGGAACGAAGAGAACGGCAACAAGCATCAAATGAGGCGAACGGCGTGATCCCCAAAACAATTCAAAAGGCTCTTCCAAAGATGAATTCAGATATTGATGACCTCATTGCCGGAACTTCAACTTCAAAAGATGGCACCCGTCGTCTCATCGCCAAGAAAGGCGGTAGGAAGGAAGGAGATTGGGCACAGAAACTCAACCTTGGCGCAGGTGCCTGGGCTGCAGGCGATGGACAAGATGGTTCATCAGGTCAAAACACAAATAATTCAATTGAAAAATCAAATATTCAATTGACATATGACGAGCCTGATGACGTGCTTTCTGGGCTCGAACCTTCTCAAATCCAAGATTTGCTCGGCGAGTTGCGTTCTGCAATGAAAGAAGCTGCCAAAAATCTCGATTTTGAGGAAGCAGCACGCCTTCGAGACCGTGTCTTCGAATTGGAACAACGCCTTTGAGAATACACACCCTACGGGTGTGGGAAGCCGTAAGGGCAAGTTCTTGAACAAGGGAGGAATGGACTACACATGGCGATTCAACCTGATGATTTTGATGTCCCAGTAGTCGACTATTCGTTCTCAGACATCTCAACGCCTCGTTCTTTACTCGACCAAATGGCAAGCGCAGGGGGTTTTACGGCTACAAAACTGGCAACTGCACGCGACATCCTCCTCGACATGAAGAAGGAAGTAGACAATGTCAATGGAGACAATTCGAAGGTCTGCAATTGGCTTTCTTTCCCAGCATGTTTGTGCGCTACCGGCACCCGAGGGTTCTTCGTCGAGGCCTTGAAGCAACACATGTTTAACGTCGTCTCAACAACATGTGGAATGCTCGACCACGACATCGCACGTTCACACAAACACTACTATCACGGCGCCTTTGAGTTGGATGACATTGAACTCGGAGAGCATTCCCTCATGCGCCTCGGTAACGTCATTGTACCAAATTCTTCATATGGCGAAATTATTGAAGATGTCCTTACACCTGTACTCGAAGAAATGTACCAAGATCGACTCAAGGAAACCGGTAAAACCGGCGCTGATGCATGGCTTGGTTTTGGCTCGATACACCTCGTTTGGGAACTCGGCAAGCGCATTGGCACTCCTGATTCGTTAATTTACTGGGCCTACAAGCACAAAATTCCTGTCGTCATTCCAGGAATCACCGATGGCTCAATAGGCGCACAACTCTTCATGCTCCGACAAAAGCATCGAGACTTTCACATCGATACGCTCGCTGATGAACAAGTCATGAGCGACTTGACCTGGGACGTTGAAGTATCAAACGCCTTGATGGTCGGCGGAGGAATCTCGAAGCACCATGTCATTTGGTGGAACCAATACAGAGGCGGACTTGACGCAGCTGTCTACATCACCACTGCCCCCGAACACGATGGAAGCCTATCTGGCGCTCGCCTCCGAGAAGCTATTTCATGGGGTAAAATGCGTCCTGAAGCGCCAAATATTTGCGTTGAAGGTGACGCAAGTGTGCTGTTACCCCTCATTGGCGCTGACCTATTCCAACGAGGTGATTCACAGTGAAGTCAAGACCCGTGGCGTTTCTGTTGACTGCCCTCATATCCCTTATGCCGCTTGCTGGTTGCTTCGGAACGGATGCTGCCGTGGACAGTGTTGAGGAAACCAGTGAATTCTTTGATTTTGAACAAGGATCGAACAGCGGCACATGGTACCACTATCCAGGTGGTGTGAACGCCATGAACAATACGTCTGCACTCGGAGGTACAAACATTCCATTTTACAGCCAAGGAACATACTATTCCACTGGATATTCTACCTTTGAGCCAACCATGGGTATTACCTCAACCGATAACATCTACTTCACCAGTTATGGAAATGGAAATGGAGGTTCAACCGCAATTGTCCAGTGCACCAACATGATTGAAATGACAAGTTTGTCTGATTTCAGTTGTCAAGATATCTATGGCGCCTTCCCACCAGTCGTCAATTCAAACGATCCGTATGTTTACGTTGACCCATGGACCGACCGCATAATGAAATTCGACATGCATGCATTGGGAGGAATGACCGTAGAATGGACCGATGATGAAGGTGAGTCTTGGGTTGGTCCGTCGATTGCTACAGGATACTCGGTACAAGACCACCAAACCATTGCATCATCGCCATATGGAGGTATTCTTCACGAAACCTTGTGGGTGTTCTGTATCAACGGTAACTACCCAGCGCCACTTTGCTCTGCAAGTCAAGATGGTGGGTTCACATGGGGACCAGAACTCCCTGGCGCCCCCGTCGATTGCCAAAGCGGTGGCCTATCTGCACACCTCATTGGCGCTGATAATGGAAACTTCTACCGAGGACAAATTGGATGCGATGGAACTGGATATTCAATGTACAAGACTGAAGACGGAGCAATCACATGGTCTGAACATGTCTTGCCTACCGAAGTCTCTGGAACAGCAGACACATGGAACGCTGAAGAAGCTCAAGTCGACACCGACAGTGAAAGCAACGTCTATGCCATGTGGATGGGTAACGACAACATGCCGTACTTTTCGTATTCTGTTGATGATGCAAACACATGGTCAGAGGCGATCATGGTTGGGCCAAATCACTTGGAAGGAACCGGATTCCCAGTAGTCATCGCTGGCGACCCTGGCCGCGTGGCTTTCGGTTACATTGGCACGGAAGGCGACGGCATTTGGCACGGCTACATTTCAGTCATCACCGATGCCTTCAACGAGACTCCGCTGATTACCACCGTGCAACTCAATGCTCCAGAAGACCCCCTCGATAACGCTAGCCCAACCTGCGGGTACGAACGGTGCGGCGGCTTTGGCGACTTTATCGACATGCAGATTGACGCCTTTGGCCGACCGTGGCTCTCACTTTCACACAATCCAAGCGGAGATACCGGCATCATGGGTACGTTCCAAACTGGGCCATCCCTTGTGGGTGAAGTTGCTCAACTGAGCATGCTTCCAGAAGGTGGAGCACAGACCATTTGAACTCATTCAATGTAATCTGCAAGAGAATGCATGAGTGCCGTTCGAATCGGTACGAGTGGCCTCCAGCCGTCTCCATCAATGCGATGCAAGAGATCGTGCAACGGCGAAAGGTCGGGCCTTTTACGTGCATTTTCCTCGACATCCATTGGAAGGTTGGGTTGAACAATCAAGGATTGTACTTCGATTGAAGGCGTTGGAGCTGCTGTCAAATGTTCCACGCTGAATCGACCCGTCCGGCCTGCAACCGTACGATTGTAAAGCAGAGATAACTCTTCCAAAGTCTGTTCTTCTGACCAGGAACGACGGCCTGATATTTTCATTTCACTTGAGAACGGCTCATCACTGAGAAGAATGCGCACAAGAGCGTCTGCCACATCAATGTCACTTACCCACCAATATTGAGGAGATTCATTGGCTGTGACCGTACCAGATGACCGTAGACTTTCCATCCATGTTTGGAATCTTGGCGACTGCCAAACCAAATCCTGACGGCGTGGAAGAAGATCATGTACTTCAATATGGGAATCAATCCATTCATGCTCTGTCTCAATTCCAAGATGCCCTGGCAAGGCAAGAACGATTTCTAGCCCATCGACATCAAAACCTCGCTCGCCATCAGATGGAGCGGTGAAAGGACCCAAACCCATGAGAAACAAACGATGACCTGCCTCAAATGGAACTTGGTCTGAACCATACAATTCACATTCTCCGAACTCTAAATCCGCAGAATATCGAGCGGTTAGTTCCTCCACTGTAGAATGCGGCACCACAATACATGCATGGGTACGTAACAATCGTTCAATCATTGCATCACCGAGAGAGGAATCAATTCCTCTAAGATGAACAATTGGAGTGCTACGCATGTACAAGCCACGGATGAGATGTACATCAAGATGTTCAAAAAATACAAAGTATATACAGTGTTAAATAACAATTGAAAATACGAATATTCAATTGAAAAAAACGATATTTCTGTGATTTATTTTCGAACGATGCGAACGTCAAAACACCGAGATTCACCGATCAGACAAGGCCATAACATACTGATTCAAGAACAAAGTTTTCCTTCTTCCAATACAAAAGAATGTAAATTTCAACTTTTGATATACACGAAAGACCATTCTATAGAAAACCAACAATTTACTACTCGGCGAGATGGAACTTCTATTGCAGGAATTAATTATACGACATCTCTTAAAATTGAAAAATAATCCGTTTTTCAATTGGAATGGCGATAAATTATACGACAAATGCAATTGGATTTAGTTTTTTTATCGCCAAAGAGTATAAGACCTTTCAAGTGAAGCAGGGGGTAAGCCGGAACAAACTGGCGAAGGAGATGGGAAAAATGCCGAACGACAAATATGACATCCAGGAGTTACTCCAAAGAGATGTTTATGTAAACGATAAGAAAGTAGGAAAAATAGTTGGTGAACGTCACCATCCGAACGAAGCACGCGTGCGATCCATGCGATTGCAAGTCGAGTCGGATGTAGCTGATGAATTCATGCGGAAGCCCGCAGAACTCGTACCACTACCAAAAGAACTGGTCCACAGTATTCGAAACGATGGAACTGTAAAACTTTCAAAGTCAATGAGAGAACTACAACGACGATGGAGAAACACTGTCCGAATTGATGAAAAGCTATACGCACCAGACGAAATGCTTGACCGAGCAGTACTCGACAACCAAGGTGACGAAATCGGCGTTATTACCGACTTGTTCAAAGTTAAGCGCACATATCGAGGCGTCATCGTACAAGTACGAATTGGGATTCAAAAGCAATATGGAGTTGGCCCCCAACTCCGCATACCAATCAATGCATTTTCGCGAACTCGTGAACGCCTGGATGAGGTTGTTCTCTCGCGAACGTTCGACAAAGTGCTTACACTTCCGTCGTTCGTTTCAATTAACGCAATGAGCGAAGAAGAGTGAACACTCAACGGTGTTATTGACACCCTTGGCCCTCCGTCACTCTTATGACGGGGAGGTGAGTCGGCCGAACTACAGTTGCGCGGGTAGCTTAGTCGGTTGGAGCACCCGGCTGATAACCGGGAGGTCGCAGGTTCAAGTCCTGCCTCGCGCACTCTTACTCCTTACATACGGGGGTTGTTTTGAGACATTTGCACTCGCAAAGAACATGAAGGGTCAGTGTTTCGCTCACACCAAGGGAATCGTATGGTCGTCTTATCCGGAAGCAATTCTCGCTTATTGGCTGAACAACTTGCAGCCTCGCTCAAGTGGGAGCACCACCAACTGGAAACTCGACGTTTTCCCGACTCAGAGGGTTACATTCGAATTCCAAGCGAGACCATCGAAGCCGTTCGAGAAGAACCGGTTGTGTTGGTATCCAATACCTTCCCCGATTCCGGAATTGTCGAAACGCTCCTTATGCTCGAGGCTATCAACGATGTTCGGAAAGGAAAAATGGAAAACCTTCGGGAGATCGGCCCCCAACAAATGGAAGATGTCGGTCCAGGCATTCTTCTTGCCGTTCCTTACTTCGGCTATTCACGTCAAGATAAGCGATTCAAACCAGGTGAAGCAATCTCCGCTCGTGCAATAGGTCATCTTCTTGCATCCCGTTGCGACGGCATCATCGTTTTCGATTTGCACGCTCCCTCTGTTTTAGAAGACCTTCCTGTCCCAGTGGCTTTCACTTCTGCAATGCCAGAACTTGCCCTCCACCTACAAGAGACGGTTCAACCTGACTTCATCCTCTCACCTGACAAAGGAGCAATTCAGCGTGCATCAACTGTTGCTAAGGAAATTAATTGTGATTTTTCATACCTCGAAAAGACGAGAATCGATGCACATACCATTGTTCACAAGGCGAAGGACCTCAATGTTGACGGGAAAATCGTTGCTATTGTAGACGATATGATTGCTACCGGCGGAACAATCTGTAGGGCTGCTGAAGCATTAAGGAATCAAGGAGCGATTGCAGTCCACGCAGCATGTTCACACGGATTATTCACCGGAGGAGCAATTGCCCGCCTAATTCGTTATGTTGACGGCGTGCACGCCACAGGCTCTTTGTCAAATCCACGCGATGTGATATCCGGCGGCCCAGCGTTGGCTCGCGGCGTAAATGAACTGTTTGAGCGTTTGGAATGGCAGCAATAGCCACGCAGCATAACGAAAATGTGTCTTGCCGTAATCTGAATGAGTGCAGTTTGTTGTCAATACGCCCAGGTCATTCTTTCCGCTGTGTTTATATTCGCGAGGTTGTGCGGAGGAACGCCCTTAACATGAGGACAGAGTGATTCCAGTGACTGTACACGTGCAATTTGAAACCCCTGAAGAAGTATCGAACCAAATCTACGACATGCTACAAGCCAATTCCAACGGCCGTATCAAGAAAGGTAGCAATGAAGTGACCAAGACCGCAGAACGCGGAACTGCCCAATTCATCATCCTCGCAGAAGACGTTAACCCACCTGAACTCCTTGCTCACGTTCCTTTGATCTGCGCAGAAAAAGGAATCCCATTCGGATACGTACCTTCTCAAGAACATCTCGCACAAGCTGCTGGACTTCCAGCAGGTGTCAAGGCAGCCTCAATTGCTGTGATGGAAATCACCAAAGGCGCCCAAGAAGATTTTAGCAAAGTTGTTGAAGCCATTAACGGCCTCAAGGCTTGAAACAAATATTGGAGATGACAAAGATGAGCGAAGAACTCGGTGGATGGCCTGCTGAAGTCGTCGAAATTGTCGGTCGAACCGGTATGACAGGCGAAGCAACTCAAGTGAAAGTTCGTGTCAATGACGCACCAAACCCTCGTGACGTTGGACGAATCATTTCTCGAAACGTCTTGGGACCAATTCGTGTTGGCGATATTTTGATGCTCAAGGATACAGGCCGAGAAGCCCGTAAATTGAACGCACGGTGATGAACAATGCCTGAACGACGTATTTGCAATTTTTCTGGAGAAGAGATCGAACCTGGCACGGGCATGATGTTCGTCCGACGAGACGGCAGTGTCTTGTGGTTCAAGAACTCAAAAGCACGCAAGAACATGGTGAAGCTTAAGCGAAACTCTCGCAAAGTTAAGTGGACTCGTCACTATGTCAAGGGCGGCTTCTGAAGTTCCTTTCTTCGAAATGACCTCATTTCTATCTCATTGAGAGTGCAACCGCTGTTCCTTTTTGGCCGTATGGCTCATAAAGGGGCGTCAAGTCGGCTGAATTGGTGAACAACATGGAAACTACCTACGTAATGGTCAAGCCTGACGGTGTACAACGCGGATTAATTGGAGAAATTATTGGACGATTTGAGCAGAAAGGACTCAAACTTGTTGGGTTGAAGTCGGTCGTTCCAAGCAGAGAAACTGCTGAAACACATTACGCTGTTCACTCCGAACGCCCGTTCTATCCTGGCTTGATTAATTTCGTAACCTCTGGACCTGTTGTCTGTATGGCATGGTCAGGGAAAGATTCCATTGCTGTTGCTCGCACCCTTATTGGAGCAACCAACGGCCGTGAAGCTGCACCTGGTACCATCCGTGGCGACTTTGGCATGGACATGGGCTACAACATGATTCACGGTTCAGATGCTGCAGATACCGCTGCGTTCGAACTTGGACTTTGGTTCCCTGAGGGACTTATGGATTGGGAACAAACCATTACCTCTTGGGTTTATGAATAGTCGAATCATACAGTAGTTGATTCACATGTCTGATGACGGTACAGAAGAGATTGGTGAAATCCTTCGCCAACCCATTGTTGCTGTAACCGGCCACGTGGATCACGGTAAGACAAGTCTGCTTGACCTACTTCGCTCGATCGGCGACAAGAATCAGACGAACGTTATGAATAGAGAAGCCGGTGGAATCACGCAGGAACTCGGTGTCACCAATGTCCCTGCAACGCTGTTGAACGACGCAATTCAAACCATGCCGTTCAAGGAAAAACCGGTCTTTGAAAGCCCAGGAATTATTTTTATCGATACGCCCGGGCACGAATCATTTGGTTCAATTCGGAAAAGAAGCGGGAGCGTTGCCGACATCGCAGTACTCATCGTTGACTTGGTTGAGGGATTCAAACCACAAACAATTCAGAGCATCAAGATTCTTGAGAAAAACGATATCCCCTTTGTGGTTGTTGGGAATAAAGTTGACAGAGTCCATCAATGGGAATCGAAACGCGGACGCTCTTCATGGCAATCATGGAAAGAACAGTCGAAAGATGTCCAAAAGACTGCAGACGACTTCTACTACAAGCTTCTTGGACAGGTGGCAACAAATTCAAGGTTTAACCTCACAAAGTACTGGGAAGGGATCAAAAGTTTCGATATTGATAACGATCGATTTTTTGTCCCAATGAGTGCCAAAGAAGGTGAAGGTCTGCAAGATCTTCTTTTCGTTCTTCTCGCAATGGCTGAAAAATTTGCTCGCAAAGATTTGATTGTTGACCAGACTGAAATGGCGGAAGGATACGTGTTGGAATCTCGAGAAGAGACAGGACTTGGAAAAACCATTGATATCATACTCACGAAAGGAACAATCAGTGTTGGCGATGATGTTGCCTACAATACGAACGAAGGCCCTGTCGGAAACATTGGCGGCGAAGATGCAGTACGTATCCGTGCCATACGCGAACCAAAAGATATGGCGGAGATGCGAGACGCTGGGAAAAGATGGAACGATGTCAAACAAGCATCGGCGGCCGCTGGATTGAAAATAATTATTCCACATCTCAAGGATATTCATATTGGCAGCAAAATCTACTTCCCCAAACCAGGTGATGATTATCGCTCAGTCTTCAACGAGATGAACCGTGAGAATAAGCGGATTCGCAACGAGACTCCGATCATGTGCAGTATCTGTAAAGAGGTCGTGTCCCGAAAGATGTTTTCAGACATACACACGAACCCAGACGCAATGGGTAGCGGGTTTTCGCCAGGGTGCCAAAATGCGGAAGAACTCCGAGAGGGGGCTGTGGTCAAGGCCCGAACTGTGGGCGGTCTAGAAGCACTCATTTACGAACTGGCGAAGAGAAAAATACCAATCAGTCGAGCAGAAGTTGGTCCAGTGAATCGCCGTGACCTGCGTCAAATTATGGCAACAGAAAAGGAAGAACACCGTTTCTTGGTTGCCCTTTCGGTCAAAGGAAACGATCAAGTCGAAAAGGAGCTGGCTGAAGCGATGAAAAAGAAAGAGGATTCCTCTTACAATTTTATTCAAGCCGATATCATTTACCAAGTGATGGAGAAAATCGACAAAATACAGGATGCCATCCGAGAAAGAGCATCGTCTTCCACTGGCCCTGTGTTCATGCCAGGCCAAGTTCGCTACCTCACAAAGTACGGGATGATGAACGATGACCCTGCGCTTTTTGGAGTCCATGTTCTCAAAGGAAGCCTACGCGTGGGCCAAGAATTGCTTCGCAACGATGGGAGTGGTCGAACACTTGGAAAAGTCATGTCAATCGGCGAGGAAGGACAAACTGTGGCCCGTGAGGGTGAGCAAGTACCGATTAAAATGAATATCCGGTTTACCCGAAGTAAAATCATTGACGATGAAGAGTTCTGGTGCGATGTTCCGTCCACAGACGCTAAGATAATGAGGAATGTCTCTATGACTGAATCTGAAAAATCGGCTTTCGATGAAATCAAAAAAATTCACAATATGATTCTCGAGGATCGCCGGTACGGTTTTGGTTGGAAACTGTAAACAGTATCATTCCATTTCATACTGTGGAAACTGTATGACATAACCACACCTCACATTCATATATGGATAGTTGCGGTTGACAAATATCCTCGGAGGCATTAACATGGAATCTGGTATGACTGGAGCACCCGCAATGGGTCAAAACCCCGCCGCACAAGACTTAATCGGGACTGTTTCGGCAATTTCAAACAGCCTCATGAACGAAGTTGGAAAGGTTATCATTGGTAAACCACAAAACCTTCGTAGAGTAACCGTTGGTATTCTTTCAAACGGAAACATGCTTCTGGAAGATTTCCCTGGACTTGCTAAGACCTTACTTGCAAATACATTCGCTCGTGCTTTAGGATGTAAATTCAAGCGTGTCCAATTCACGCCTGACCTGCTTCCTTCAGACATCATGGGGACCTACATGTACGACCAGAAATCTGGAGAATTCAAACTCCGTGCAGGACCTCTTTTCTCCAACATTCTCTTGGCTGATGAAATCAACCGTGCTCCGCCAAAGACGCAGGCAGCATTGCTCGAAGCAATGGAAGAAAAGCAAGTGACTATTGAAGGAATTACTCACAAATTACCTGCACCTTTCGTCGTTCTAGCAACCCAAAACCCAATTGAGCAAGAAGGTACATATCCGTTACCAGAAGCACAAATGGACCGTTTCTTGATGAAACTAAGCATGGGCTACCCTGACCGACCACAAGAAAAGGCAATCCTTGCTCGTAGAAAACTACGTGGAAAAGACGGCCACGATGTTGAACAAATTACGACTCCTAAGAAACTCGTTGCCATGCAAAAAGCACTGGAGACCGTTCACGTTGACCCTGCAATTCTCTCGTACATCGTCGAAATCGTTCAGCGAACTCGCGAAGACCACCGAGTCACCAATGGTGCATCTCCTCGTGCTTCACAATCGTTGTTCAAGACAGGAAGAGCAGCAGCTGCAATCGCTGGTCGAAACTATGTCATTCCCGATGACATCAAGGATATTGCACTGCAAATCATCTCCCACCGTATCAACATGAAGCCTGAAGCAAAGATTCGCGGAATCACTGGAATGCACATCGTTCGGAAGATTCTCTCCGAAGTCCCTGTTCCAGTCATTCAACCTGCTTGATTTTGAAACGTTGGGGCTTGCATTGAAAGGGGAAGACCTCTTTCATCAAATTGTCCGAGGAGGTAGCTATGATGAATCCGTACAAGATGGTCGTCGCCGTAGCTAATCAGAAGGGCGGCTGTGCGAAAACAACCACCGCAGTAAACCTAGCAGCTGCACTCGCTAAGGGCTCACCCCGGCAGGGCCTACCAAAAGCCAAGGTCTTGCTCATTGACCTTGATCCACAAGGTAACTGTGCCACTTCCTTCGGTGTTGAAAAGAAGAAAATCAAAAAAACTGCTTACGACCTTCTCACCAACGATTCTGGAGAAGACCTTCCCCTCATGGAAGAATATCTGATTGGTCCGGATGAACTTACTCAATCCATGCGTGACGCTTGGAGTTTGAGAAACAACAACAAGAAGCCGCCGGAAAATCTCTCTGTCGGCCACCTTTGGCTTCTGCCAAGTGATATTCACTTGTCCGGTGCCGAGATTGAACTGAGCCACAAAATAGGCAGGGAGACCCGTCTACGTGAAGCGCTGCTTCCAATAATCGATCAGTTCGATTACATCATCATCGACACCCCACCCTCACTTGGACTGTTGTCAATCAATGCCATGTGTGCTGCAAACTGGGTCATGGTCCCGGTCCAAGCGGAATACTATGCACTCGAAGGATTCAGCATGCTGATGAATTCAATTAAGATGATTCAACGCCGAATTAATCGAAACCTGAAGATCTTCGGGATTGCAATGACAATGGTCGATGCTCGCTCAAAACTCAGCCGGCACGTATGCGATGAAGTGAACCGAAAGATGCCAAACAAGTTGTTCAAAACAACCATTCGCCGATTGGTGAAAGTCGCTGAAGCACCTTGGAGTGGTGCACCTACGGTTTTGCTCAATAAACCCACAAACTCTGGTGCTGGAGCAGGTTCGCTCGAATACTGGACGCTTTCAAAAGAATTCCACCAACGGGTCATTGAAATGCGGCGAGAATTCGGAGTCAGTGAAAACCCTCGGCTTATGCTGGAACGTAAAAACCGCTGAAACCGACCATTGACAATCGCTGTCACCTCGTCAAATAGCCGTTTCAAGAACCCATCCTTTCGCGTAGGTTAAGTATGCTATAGAACAGAGGAGGTTCGGGATAGCCATGACAGGTGAAGGGATGACCTCGGTCAGTGTGAGTTACGAAGTACGACGACAACTCAACACAATGCGCACAATGAGTGGACACAAAAGCGTGAACGAATTGCTCACAGACTTGGTTCGAGCTCACAAGATGAAAACCATGAACGGTGAAATCGAAACATTGCGTGAACGCATGAAAGCAATCGCAGATGTCGAAGTCGAACACCTGGTTGACCGCCTTAACCTCTCACCATTCAAGGTTTGATTCATATGATGGAATGGCGCCCTAAAGGCTACGAATTTGATGCTAAGAATCTCATTCGCGCCTTGTTTGGGGAACACACGGATGAAGGGAAATTGCTCGAGGCTGCTGCATGCGGTTACGTCGAAATTTTTGCCCGACCGAACGCTTGGAACGGCGTGCTATGGCTCATTATGAACACCCTCAAACAGGACGGTGCTCCCGTCTATACCGGTGAAGAATTGAAAGCACTTCGCGAATCTTTACCTATTGTTTGGAGATAAACAAGCACTGGAACAAGTTCCAAGTGTTTGATGACGATTCAGCTACGATCGATTGTGTACGGGCGGAAATCACTGGTTCTTATCCAGCCATTCTTGCCCGTACCACTTCCACTGGTCCGTAGTCCATCCTTCCGGCAGACCGCCCGGCGGCAATGGAGGGGCTTCAACGGGTGCTTCAGATACTTCCGGTGCTGGGGAAGGTGGTGTTTCAACACCTGCAATCGACTCAAGGCTGTCCTCATCTCCATACAAGCTGGCCGCATCTATGGTTTGAATGTCCTCAGCCTCTCCAGCGAATTCATCGGGGGCTACTGAGAAATCCAAACTTTCAATCTCATCATCCCATGACGAGTCTGAAACGATTCCACCTTGAGCGGAAAGACCAGCAGTACCCTCCAATGCTTCGTTTTCAGCCGACCTGTTTTCATTCGGAATAAACGGCACGCCATACATCTTGACCAAAGCAGTCGTCTTTCTGCGTTTTACAACAACCCCGATTCCCAAAATCACGACAGTAAGAGCAAGGAAAGCCCCGCCACCAACCATCACGACCTGTTGGACAGTGTTGGAATCAACCGTATTGGTATCGAGAAGTCCCGCGTTTTTACTCGTGTTCCAAGCAGCGAAACTCAGATCCGTTTCCCCGTCATCTTTGTTACGTGAAAGATAGGTCTGGTAGTCTTTACTTCTCCACCCCTGGCAGTCCAGGGATTGGTCATCGAAGTTCAACAGACAATGGTCTTCTTGGGTCTGAATAAGTGGTCTTGTGTCATCGTAATCCGAATTTGAACCAACGCCATCGTTGTCACCGTCAAAGTGTTCATTTGGATCAAGGTCCATATTGAGTGATTCTGTGACATCGACCCAGCCGTCACCGTCTAAGTCTTCACATCCGTATGAAGGAACTTCCTTGAAACCAACTGCAGCCGTAGAATTTGCAATCCATGCCTTGGTCGATGTACCTGCTTTCCAATTGCAATCGTCAGCGAGTTCACCTGTCAAATTGTCTCCGTAACCATCACCATCGCCGTCACGCCATTGGGATTTTTGCAGAGGGAGAGCATCTGCTCCTTGTGCAATGGTCCAATTCGTAGTCGGATTTGACCAACCGTCTAAATCAGAATCAAGGCAGCCAAACCTGTCTTCGGTTGAAAAACCGTTCACGGATGGACAAGCATCGGGAGTAATACCGTTCGGATTATCACCAAATCCATCTTGGTCAGCATCTAACCATTGAGATGGTTCATCTATGAACTTGTCACCATTGAGTCCGTTGACATTGTCTCCGTAGCCATCGCCGTCTGAATCAGACCATTGTTCGGCATTCGACGGAAAACTGTCTCCTTCAAACCCATTCGGGTTGTCACCGTAGCCATCACCATCTGCGTCCTCCCATTGCGATGCTTCGTTCGGGAACACATCTCCAAGGTAGCCGTTGAGGTTATCGCCGTATCCGTCGCCATCTGTATCGTCCCATTGTGTGAACTCAAGCGGGAAAGCATCGAGTTGGTCGGTGACTCCATCCCCATCGGTATCGAGATCATAGAGACGGATTTTAGAGGACGCAGTGAATGAGGTTACAATGTAAAGTTCGCCGGAAAACTCCTGAGTCGAACCGACGACACGACCTGAAGAAGAGTATGTGCTTCCTTCAGTAAAAGTCGAAACTTGGACTTGAGTTAATTTGCCGTTTTGTGTTCCAATGTGGTAGGTGAGATTGTTGTATTCTTCGAGCGATATAATCGATTTGCCATGGCTGAGTGAAAGTGTTTCTACAGCCCAAGAATTTGTATCGTAGCGGAACAAGTTACCGTTTGCAGTTCCAACCAGTAAATCGCCATTGTGGTCTTCAAGTACATCGTTGATAATAGCATTTGAATCGCTTAGCGTAGCGAGGATTAAGCCGTCTTCTGATGAAGCGATATAGACATTTGAATCGTACGAACCGAGTACCAAGCGCCCTCCAGAAATGATTTCGAACGCATTCATTCCGGATTGTACAACTGGAGAGTAAAGGCCTGTAGGGCCAACGTTGTCAAACTCTTCAGCTCGACGACGGCCTGCGAAAAAGGCCAACCAAAGGTCACCCTCCTCATCCCAATCTGCTGCATTGACGGGATCGCTTGTCGTAATGTTACGGTTAGCAATCTGCAAATCCATATGCACAGTGTAAGCCCCACCATCGTGACAAACAACTGTTAATTGTTGAGCAGCATCAAGACGGGCTGAATTCGCATCAACGTCCAATTCAAGACTCCATTGAGGGAGAAGTACGCCATTACTGAAACTGTTCACGCTCAAATTTCCCGATGTATCGACGGTTAAAATGGAGCCATCAGACATTTCTTTCCAATAGACAAAACTAGGTTCAGTTTCTTGGGTATATCCTGCATCAACGAGGTTTGAACCTGTTGCAGCCACGTGAGGAAGAAATGCTGCAAGGGGTAGCATCAATACTGCAACAAGAAGAACAAGTGGCCTCTTCATAGTAACCCGAGGACCTCAATCAATATGAAGCGTGCCCTTGAGGGCATCAAAGCGTTTCACTCGTCAGAATCTTCGTCGATGTCTTCACTCTCGTCAGCGGAAGTCTTCGTTAATTTCAATGGCGTCAATTTTTGCACTGGTTTCAATGTCGTTGTCGAAACCGTAGTAGGCATTTCACCAGCCTTCGATTGAGGAGGAGAACCTCGCTTCTTCTTTGGAATTAATTGTGGAGGACGCGCGGTCAGTGTCGTTGTCTTCACAGGTTCTGGGGCTTCATGCGCTTCAAGAACTGCAGTAATCGGCCGCATAGTTGCTGACATCTGTGGGCTGTCCTCCCCTTCCACACTTTCTTCAGCAATGGATTCTGTAACCGTTTCTTCAACGGTTGGTTCTTCTACAACGGTTTCGATATCCATTTCGGGTTCAGTCACAGGCTCCGGAACTGGCTCACTTACCGGTTCTGGGGCTTGTTCCATTTGAGTCTCAGCAAGTGGAGAAGTCACTGGAGAGAGTGGCTTGCGAACTAATTTTTGCACCGGTTGAGGGAGTTGTTGAGAGAGTCCACCACCAAGTGGTGCCTTAACCGGTTTAGCGAGAGGGACACCAGTGAGTGGTTGAAGCGGTTTCGAACTGGTCATTGGGGTTCTCATTCCACCTAGACCCATTCGAGACTGTGGTGCTTGTTGCTGACCTTCGAGAATTCCTCGCATAGGTCGGCCTCCACTTGAGCCGAGTGCATCCGGTCGAGCACCGAGCGCTGACGGATTCATGGTATTCGCAGTTTGAGCAGGGCCTTGGCCAGATATTGATTGCATCCACATTTGACGCTTTTCGGCCCGTGTATCGGTCGACTGGAGGTCGCGGAACTCGGATTCACGGGTTTTCAAGTCCGATTCCTCTACGTTGATTTCACCTTCAATTTGACCGGTGATCGCGTCTCGCATCTTGTCTTCAGCCATTTCCTTGAAGGCGTCCATTTTCTCACTTAGGCTTTGCAACCGTGTGCGAATTTCAGCTCTCTTGAGACCCAACTGTGCCTCAATTTCTGCCCGGATATGCGTTTCACGCTTTCGAACATCGATGAGGGCTTTGTTACGCATGATTTCTTCACGCTTGTCGAGTTGGCGCTCAAGTTGTGTAGCAACTTCCTCTTCCTTGCGTACTCGGAAGTTGTTGAGACGCTCTTCCATTTCGACTTCAAGTTCGAGTGAAGTTTCCTCTTTGAGCAGGTCGAGATCCGTTTCAAACGTCAGCCTTTCGTTTCTTAGACCAGCGTCAACCTCGGACATAATCGCCTTTCGAGCAGATGCTTCGCGAGATTGGAATTCCAATTCCAAGCGCTCCGACCAATCCGTTTTCTTCGAATTGTATTGGTCCTCGAGTTGCTCACGGAGTTCTGCTTCACGCTCATATCGGAAACGTGCGAGGCGATTCTGGATTTCTGCTTCCCGTGCTGTTCTGTAACTCGTGAACTCTTCATCCATACGGACTTCAAGTTCAGATTCTACATCGGATTTGAGCGAGCGCGAAATGTCATCAATTGCTTTCGAGAAGGTGATATCGTATTTCTCTCGCAATCTCGATTTACGGTCGGACAAACGCTCTGAATGGCGGGCTTGCAATTGTTGCTCAATTTCAACGCGTAGTTCATCTCGGCGACGAGCAATCGCCAATTCAACATCCTCACGCATTCGCTCTTCGAGGTCTTCTGTTTCCTTACGCAACTGGCCTTCGAGTTCCATTTGTAATTGTTCAGCAATATCCTCTTCGAGACGCAAACTTCGACGCTCATATTCGGCCTTAAGGCGTGCCTCACGTTGCTTAAGACGGGAACGAAGTTGCTGCTCTAAGCGAGTTCGAATACCTCGGCGAAGTTGTTCTTCGCGTTCAGCAAGACGTGCAGCATGCCCCTCTTCGAGACGGGAGATTTCTGCGACTTCCATGTCCTTGAACCGTTCCTCCATCTCAAGTTCAATGTTCGATTCAATCTCACGTACTCGTCGCTGTAGTTCTTGGTTGTAGTCCATTGCCAAGCGTTCTTTCTGAATGTCGAGTCTTTGCCGATGTTCATCTTGAAGTTGAGTTTCAATTTGAGCTTTCAGTTGGGCTTTATGTTCTTCTAAACGTCGATCTTGCTCAACATCAAGCTTGTCTTGGAGTGCTTCTAATTGCCTGTTGAGGCGCAAATCGAGTTCGCCCCGCATTCGTGATTCTTCACGGGCAAGTGAGTCACGCTCCAGCGTGCTTAGATCTCGTTCCATTTCTTCTCGCATCTCTTTTTCCAAAGAGTCAAGTGTCAATTCATGTTGAACAGCAAGGTCGCTAGCCAGAGCCTCTTGCATTGCTGAAACACGTTCTGTGATGGCCTGTTGCCGAATTCGACGCTCTCTTCGAAGGTCAGCACGTAGACGCTCTTCTTGACGGAAACGAGCACTCGTCATCGTTGCTTGATCGAGGGAGGATGTAGCCGTCGAAGTGAACTGTGAACGAAGTGCTGAAAGGGAAACTTTGGAGGTGTTTTCTCGCTTCTTGCGAGCCTCTTCGAGAGCATCGCTGTTATTGCTTGCGCTCATTCCCATCGTATCCATCCAGTGTTTCATGCACATCTCATCATAGATAAGGAGCGCGACAGGAACGCGACACTATAAGCCTGTTTTAGGGGGTCTTTCAGCATTCCAAAAGAGATGGAGAAGATATGAAAATATGGTTCTTATTTCTCATATTTGAAACTGAATCCCAATCATAGATTCGGTGTGTTCCCATAGTTTGCGAGCCATTTCCTTGTTACTCGCTCGTGGTGTAATTTTCGCCTTTCCAGTCCAACCACGCGCTTCAAGCAGTCCAATTGGGCCCCAATATCGATGAATCAAAGCGTCGGGTTCTGTTGCAGCATAGAGTGTTGGAGCTGCACCTCGTATCGGCTTCATACCGAACAAGGGATTGAGAAATCGCCACCCGAGAGAGTACCGCTGTAAATCTGTATTTGAGTAACCAGGATGGCTGCCAAACGATTCAATATGCGACCCTGCAGCCTTGAGGCGGCGGTCAAGTTCCAATGCGAACAGTAGATTTGCTAATTTGCTTTGGGAATACATTCCCCATTTATCGTATTTCTTATTCTCACCATTGATGTCATCAAGATCGATGACTCCTGCCCAGTGAGCAATACTTGAAAGTGTTACAATTCTCGGTTTTTCAGCCACCGATAGTAAGGGCATCAAGTGTGAAGTTAGAGCGAAATGGCCGAAGTGGTTGGTACCAATCTGCAATTCAAAGCCATCTTTCGTTGTGGATTTCGGTGGAATCATCACACCTGCATTGTTGATGAGGATATCCACTCGTTCATGTGAATTCTTTATTCTCGTTGCGAACATTTCTACATCAGAAAGGTCTGCTAAATCTAATATTTCAACCTCAACTTTGGCATTCGGCGAAGATTTGAGTATCTCTCTTTTTGCCGCTTCAGCCTTCTCAAGATTTCTGCATGCAAGTATAACATGAGCCCCTTTATCCGCTAATACGAGAGCCATTTGGAAGCCAATACCCGTATTTGAACCAGTCACGATGGCGATTTTTCCACTTTGGTCGGCAACATCCTGTGCCTTCCATTTGATACCAATCTTCTTCATGACGCTTCGTAAAGACCGTTGTTGTTAAACTCGTGGCTTAGAGCCTACCATTGAGTCGGACTTTGTGTGAATAGACAACTCATGAAGAATACAAGATGGTGACCAAGTGAGAGATGTCGACCATATCTTGCCCGTCATCATAGGCCACCTCTAACTCGTGAACCAAAAACGTGTTGAAGTGCAAAGTGTACCAATTATCTGATTCTCCGTCATCAATTTGTGCAGTCTTCTGCTGACAGACATCATCGAGTTCATCAACGATATTCCATGTCACCTGAACTGATTGGGAACTGCTGTCCAAATTTTCAAGGAAGCTTGGGTTTTCAACGGTGGATTGAATCTCGACCATCGTTGGGTTCGGCCCTCCGTTCACGGGATTGGGGTCAAAAATCAATGGTAAAGGGTCTCGGGTATTTGACTCAGTCCAATCAATCATCAAGTCAATTCGCAATGTAAGGTTCGTTCGTTGTTCGCCGCCGTTTGAATCAATGGCGTAGGCGATGATGTTGTAGATTCCGTGATTTTCAAAGTTGAGTTGTATTTGTGATTCGGCAGTCGCATCTACAGTTGTTGAAGGCCTTCCGTCCATAGGGTCTATTCCGAAAGTGACAAGTTGGAGATCTGCGGTGGTTTGTGAAAAATCATAAACAATCGATATATTGGTTATGGAAACCAATTCCCCATTGGAATACGTCTCAACAAGAGTGGTGTTTTCGATATCAGCAACCACGGTAAGAGAAATCGAGGCTTCAGACTGGTCTTCGGACAAACAGCCGGTTAAGCTCGAAAAAACGAGTAAAAGCAAAACCCACAAGCACTTGCTTTGTCCCATGCAGTACCCTGTGCTTATTGCCTATAAAACGGCAACGAATCGTTTACATCGACTCATTCCTAACAAAGAACATTTGAAACAAAATCAAACGTGATTTCGTACTGAAAATCTCGAATCAAAGATTATCCATCGGCTTAATGATCCCAAGAATGACGGTTTTGAAAATCGCAACAACGGCGAAAATCGTTGCTGCAACCAGTGCAATCATCGCTCCGCTACCTGAATCGTATTCTGCTGAAAAATACAGGCCGAGGAAAACTGCAGTCAGTCCGAAAATTTGTGTCCAAATAAGACATGAACGGAAACTTCGCCCCACTAACTGCCCTGTTGCCGCTGGAGTGACCAGTAGTGCGGTAACAAGTAATGCACCAATCACTTGAACCATGCTCACTACAACAGCAGCGGTGAGAATACTAAAAACAAGCCCAATAGCACGGACTGGAAGACCTTGAACACGAGCCGCAAGCGGGTCTATGGTCGTCGAGAGCAATCCTGAATAGAGCGCCATAAGAGAAATGAGCGCTAATACACTTATGGTACCGATTAAATCAAGACTTTGCTCATCAATGAGGAGCAAACTACCGAAGAGGTATCCCTCGATATCGCTGGTGATTCCTCCACCAAATACCCGTAATACAACGAGCCCCAATGCGAGCATACCGGTCAAAAAGATTGCAATGGAAGCATCTCCGGTGAGTAACTCTCGTGTTTGCATTTCATGGATAATAATTGCAGAAATTACACTAAAAACCAGTGCATACCAAAGTGGTGAGGACGCACCTAACACCACTCCAACTGCCACTCCGCCGAAAGAGACGTGAGCCAAACCATCACCAATGAGGGCGAGGTTGCGAATCAACAAAAATGAACCGAGAACGCCTGCGACCGTCGTCACCATAATCGCTGCAATAAGAGCCCGTTGGAACATCTCCATGGTGAAGAAATATGGGAAAACCTCTCCAGGAACCATAGGTGCAATAAACTCGAGAATTGGAGCAACAATGTCCAAAATCGTCATTCCTATTCCCATATATCTTCCTCCGTAAAATCGCTTTCATCGTCGCCGGCTTCAAAAACGATTGTCTCCTGAACAGGTGGTTTGTGACCATGAACTGGTTCAATCCCACGTAATCCAGCAAGACTGGTGAGGTCTGGGAACTCATCAGTAAGCCCATCAAAACGTATCGACTCCTCAAGGTAAATCATTCGATGGGCAGTCTGTCGTATTGCTGCAAGGTCATGCGAGACCATCAAAATTGTCTTATTTTCCTCATGGCAAAGTTTGTCGAGAAGCATCAATAAAGAGTTTCGCGATTCACGGTCAATACCAACAAGAGGTTCATCAAGCAAAATAAATTCGGCCTCAGATGCTAATGCGCGACCAATGACTGCGCGCTGGCGTTGTCCACCAGAGAGTCGCGAGATGTCGTGATCTGCAAGATCTTCCAAACCAACCATTTTCATCGCACTATCGACTTTCTCTCGATGAGCACCTCTTCTTAGCCAAAACATATTACGCGAGTTCAATGTTCCGAGTTGTACGAGTTCTCGGACTGTAATTCGAACGCTCTTTGGCATGACAGCAGCAGCTTGCGACACCCAACCAATTTTCCCAAGAATACTTCTTGACATTGGTTTTTGACCGTAAACTTCGATCGTGCCGTGCTGGGCTTTCAAGACTCCAAGAATCGTCAACAGTAGCGTGGATTTACCACTGCCGTTTGGCCCCACGAGACCAATAAACTCTCCTTTTGAAATTTGTAAGTCGACTTCGCTGAGTACAACCTTTCCAGAGCGACTTACCGTCAAATCCTTGATGTCGAGGATTGACGTCGCTTGTTTCATCACTTGTCTGTCCGCTGGAGGTTGCATATTAAGCACTACCATGTCGGGTGAGTTACCACAGCAATTCAAACGCAGCCTTGATTCTTGACTTCACAAGCCATCGTCATGCGCAGAGCGACGTGCCCAGAAAGAATCAACAAGAAGGTATCCGAAAAAGGCGACAAAAATCGTCGCTGTAAAGATTATCGGGAGTGAATCTACATAGTGCATAATCTCACCTTTCCTCCGTTTCTGAATCCTTAATTTCTAATTTCCTCATCATCAGCAGCCAATGCCAGCGACGAGGTTGTCGAGGTTCTTCGTCATCATGGTCATGTAATTGTCCTCAACGTCACTTGGTGCCATCTCCATCGTGTAGAGGATTTGAATTGTGACTCCGGTTTGGTCAACAAGGCTTTGAACAGAGGATTGATCTGTGTATTCCTCAACAAACAGGACAGTTATTCCTTCTTCGTTGATGAAGTTGACAACCTTTGCTACATCTTCAGGAGATGGCTCTCCTTCAGGGTCAAGGCCGTGAACAGTGACAAATTGAATACCATACTCGACTGCAATGTAAGAGTAAGCGTTGTGATTCGCTGCAACAGTCTTTTCTTTACCTGCAACCGAACATGTTCCTTCTTCTCCAAAGGCCGTGTCGTATGAGATTGCCAGTGAGGTCAATTCAACTGAGTAAGCATCTGCATTGACTTTGAAAACTTCTTCTCCGGCAGGGAAAGCAGCGGTGAGTCCGTCCAAAACCACGTTAACTTGTGCCTTGAAGGCCAAAGGACTGAGCCAGCTGTGTGGGTCGTAGTCGAGAGAATCTTCGTCGTCATGGCCCTCATGGTCATCATGAGTGTCTGGTCCACCGGTTGATGCAGTCCACATGAGTCCTGCAGCTTCACAGTCGGATTCGGTTGTATAGGCTGTGTTCACCGTATGAGTGCTCATATCGTAGCAAACCATGTCTGAACCATGGTCATCGTCGTCTTCGCCAGCATGGTCGTCATGGCCCGCATGGTCATCATGACCTTCATGGTCATCATGGCCGCCTTCGCCCATCAGAATATGGAATTCCACATCCATTGGTAGAGCAAAGCCATAGTCGCCTTCGGCATTGACGTGGATTGTAAGGTATCCGGCATGATGATCGCCCTCTTCGAGTTCTTCAACCATTTCGATAAATTCGCCTAATTCAGTGATGTTCAACAATTGGTCGTCATCCATGTCTGATTCATTGAACGCTTCCATGAGTTCGCTTTCAGTTGGCTCAGCATGTTCGTCGTGGTCATCATGGTCATCATGAGTGTCTGGCCCACCGGTTGATGCAGTCCACATGAGTCCTGCAGCTTCACAGTCGGATTCGGTTGTATAGGCTGTGTTCACCGTATGAGTGCTCATATCGTAGCAAACCATGTCTGAACCATGGTCGTCATCGTGATGCATCATTGAAAGATCTGGCAGGAGAGACATGTCCGAAGAGTTTGGCGCCCAAGCAATATGCTCTGCTGTTTCTGGGATGTGAACGGAGTCTATTCCAACATTGCTGACTTCCCAAGCCGGCACTGTGGCACTCTCGTTCCAAAGCATAAGTTGCCAGTACCATGAGTAATCATCTGCAGCCATTACTCCGTTGATTCCCTGGAGGTTGGTTCCGTATGTTGGGTGAACGGTGTAATTGAGCATTAGACTTTCATTGCCCATCATTGCGGAGGTTGTGAGGTTCCATCCAGATGCGTTTTCGGGTAGCATGTCGTGCTCTGCCCCATACATCTGAAGGCAGTTGTTAGGGAACAACACAACAACACCGTAGTGCTCTTCGTCATGGCCATCTTCGTCGTGGCCTTCTTCGTCATGATCATCGTGCTCCCAAGAAGCCCAAAATTCATCCCAAGAGATGTGGCTGTCGTTGTTTGCATCGAAATCCTCGAGCGCTTTTTCCGGAGTCATGTGGTCGTCATCGTGCGCATCATGGTCATCTCCGTGCGCATCATGGTCGTCATCGTGCGCATCATGGTCGTCATCGTGAGCATCATGGTCGTCATCGTGAGCATCACACGGGTCGTCGTGGTCATCATGACCATCTTCTTCCATCCACATATGGCCTGCTGCTTCACAGTCTGCCTCAGTGGTGTGGTTGGTGTTCTGGTGAGTTGTGGTGTCGTGACAGTAATCGCCTTCGTGGCCATCGTGGTCGTCTTCTTCCATCCAGATGAAGCCGCCGGCTTCACAATCTACTTCGTTGTCGATGTCGTTGTTTGTGTGGTCGGACATATCGTGACAAACGCCGTGCTCATCACCGTGCTCATCACCGTGTTCATCGCCGTGTTCATCGCCATGGTCGCCATGGTCGTGGTGGGCGTGACCGCCAAGCATCTTGAGGGCGGTCATTGCGAAATGTTCTGGACCCTCTCCGTCGAATTCAATGACGTATTCACCCTCTTCAAGATGGAAGATAGAAATCATGGTGTCTGCTGGACATCCGGCAGGATTTGCAATGGTCTTTTCTGCTTCAAGGTGGCTATGGCCTTCATGCTCGTCATGGGCATCATCTGCATGGTCATCTTCACCTGCATGGTCATCCTCATCTGCATGATCGTCATGCTCTTCCTCAGCAAAAGAGATGTTGAAAGCAGTGTATTCTGCGTGGATTTCGACATCATCAGCATGCTCCTCTTCATCAACGAGTTCGACCATTTCGAAAGGTCCTGCAACGAGAGTCTTGCACAAGTCCGAGGTGAGTAGGGATTCGTAGTCAAGTGTGCTGAGGCCCTCAGGCATGGTGTGAACTTGGATGGAAGTTGGGGCATCGCTACCGAGGGAATCGAGAGTTTCGTCGACCCAAGGTTCGAGTCCCAAACCATGGTAAAAGAACACATCAGAATTCTGTAGACGGATAAGATCCGAAGCTGATGGTTCGTAATCGTGGACAGGAATATTGTCAAGGCTCATGTATTCCATCTCTACATGTTCACCAGCAATTCCTTTCACGAGTTCACCGATGTGATATGTGGAAACCATTACGCTTCCCAGCATACCGACTACGGTAGAATTGTTGCCATCATTCATGTTGTCAGTGGCATCTTCAATGGTAATTGTTCCATCATCGCCAAGACATCCAGCAAGGCTGGTAAAAATCATGATTAGGCTTACGAAAACGACTCTCATACGGTTGTTGTTCATGGCCGTCGGTTTACTATTAACTATTTAATCAAAACTAATAATCGTTAACTTCAGAATTATTATTCCAAAGAGATGCAACTCGGAAGTGAAACCCAAAGTATTCGTTCGACGAGTCATGAAAAAGAGATCAAAAGGTGACTTTGAAACTCTTTGAGCATGCAGGGCATTCGATTTGACGCTCACCAGGTCGGCGCTTCATACGAAGTTGGCGTTCACACCCGGGGCATGAAATCTCGACACGTGGGGTGTGGGGTGTAAGTGTGAAGTGAGTTGAGCAGGATGCGCATTGAAGATGCGCAGGCCTTTTGTTTACTCCTGCCACGAGTACTTTTCCACATTCTGGGCAGCCTAACTTTTCCTCGCGCCACTTTCTACGAGTTACGGGGTGATCTACCCGAACGCGTGCGTTGCAAAGCTTACAGGTAAGTTCGCCTAATTCGTTTGGGAGCAAGCCATTGCATTTGGGACAAGAGAGTGCTGGAGGTGAAATGCGTGATTCAACAGTCAGTTCTTCGCCCATATACATCGCTCCTGTTCTCTGTTTTTGAGGTGTTTGCTTCTCTGTGATGGAATTACTTTTTCTTCGCAATCAGAGCGATGCTCGCTGGAAGAAAATTCCATGGCAAATTAAGTTCGATACCATGCTCTTGTGCGAGAAGTTCCAACACTCTCTTGGCGCCGACTTGGTCGCGTGATCCATCCAATTGAAGGATATGGATTTCACCACCGTCGGAAACCGCATCGGAAAGTGTGGACGGGAGGGAGCCAACATCGCCTGCTGAAACTTGAGTCGATGCAGGCTGAGTAGCAGGTGGCGAGGGGTTGGGGCTGATCGTAAGCATTTCAGGCAAATCCACATGCGTTAATTTCTTCCACCACCGCGCACGTCCAACATCTCGATGATTCTCAATAAGACCAAGCGATGCGAGTTTTTTCAGATGGTGATAGAGGTTGTATCGCTCAACATTAACTTCGGCTTGAAGTTGAACAGTACTCATCTCTTCCGTCGTTGCAAGGCAGATGTACAATGCCCTTCGAGTTGGATGGGCAAGTGCAGTCGTCACTGGGTCTGCTCGAACTCGTGCCATCTTCTCACCGTTGACTGAGAGATGCTTCTATGGTTTGAAGATGCCGCGTCAAGAGATGAAGAGGCGACTTCACTGAGGCAGGTAACGCAACTTAAGGAGTTGGAATGCTTCTTTTGTGTCGAACCAAAGCGACTTGAGTATCGATTTCAACAGGAGTATTGCGCCATCGCCACCAGCGAGCCGTGCACCGTTCAAGATAACGAGAATAACCGACGCCTCGTGAATAAGTACTCCAACCCACAATTCGTCATACAGTTGCAGAATGACCGCCACAACAAGAGAAAGAGTGATTCCAACGGTAATCAAGAGATTTCCTATGAGAATACGTTGGGCACTTCGCGCCAAGTCAACTAAATCAGTGAGCATGAGTGGATTATCGCTCGGTATCAACACATCTGCTGCTTCGAGATTAACTGTTTCACCGGTACCTACAGCAACACCGACATCTGCTAAAGCCAATGCTGCAGCATCGTTGAATCCATCACCGACCATCATTGTAATGTGGGTCTTTGAGCGATTCTTTACCCAGTCAACCTTCTGCTCAGGAGAAAATCCACCGTGTGCAGCTGACTCTGGTAATCCCACACTCTTCGCAAAAGCAGATACTGCCGATTGATGGTCACCGGATAGGATTTCAACATTGATTGAACGAGCAGTCAGCGAAGAGATCAATTCTTTACTGCCATCATGGGTATCATCGTGGATAAAGGTCACCAGTGCAATCCCTTCGCCACCACGGACGAGTAAACTTGCGCCATGGCCTTTCGCCTCTGTTTCGGAATAAGCAGATTGCAAATCAGAGGGTACAACCACATCAAGCGATGCTGCACGGTCAAATCGAATGAACATGACTTCTTTCCCAGCAACCATCCCACGAACGCCAGCCTCAATATCAGAAATTGCTGTAACCTGAGTTGGAACAATTTTTTGCTCATCGAGGTATTCCATCACCGATAATGCGTAAGGATGAGAAGAACGGGCTTCAAGTCCACCAGCGAGTTTGAGTGCAGCAGAGCGTTGCTTACCTTTCGCCATGATGACTTCGCCTAACCGTGGTTTTCCAGAGGTCAGTGTCCCGGTTTTATCGAGGAGAATATGGTTCACACGAGAGAGACGTTCGATTACATCGCCACCACGAGCGATTGCTCCGAAATGGGCCGAACGTGAGAGCGCCGCTGCATGAGGGACAGGGGTCGCCAAAAGCAAAGCGCACGGACAGGCTACAACCCAAATCAGCAGTATGACTTTCCAGTTCTCAGGGAACATGAAATACCAAATTGCGACGGCACCCAAAAGAACAATTGGCACCCATATAGCAGTAAACAGTTCAATGCTGCTTTGTAATCGCGGAGGGTCTTCACGGAACGTATGTACGGCATCGATGAGACCAGAAAGGCGCGTATCATCGCCAACCGCAGTTACCCGCAACACAACAGGACCTCGGGCTAAAATTAATCCGGCCTGTATCTCATCTCCATCCGAAACTTCGACTGGAACCGATTCACCGGTCAGAGGTGCTTTGTCGAGTGAACCATGACCTTCGATGATGACACCATCTGCTGGAATCAACTCTCCACTGCGAATCTCGATGGAATCCCCAATGCGAATGAGTTCGATTGGTACGGTTTCATGAAGAGAGTTGGGGTCCGGTAGAGCGCAACCGTCAGCACCAATGAGTGGCGAAGGGGTTGTCGCCATCTGTAAAGTAAAACCCGAGTTGGCCAGTTGAGAGATGTTTTTTGGTTTGTTCCCAGTGATTCTCCGTGCCGTACGAGGCAAACGGTCCAAGCCCCCTTGCATTGCTTCTCGGGCCTTGGTTAGAGCGTCACCCTCAAGGTGAGCAGTAAAAGCAACCAAGATGGCGACAACAAGTGCCTCTTCCCACATTCCGAGAATGGCAGCACCTATTACGGCCAGACTGGTCAGCACTTGGAAACCAAGTTGTTTGTTGTTGATACTGGCTGCAGCTTCCTTGAACATTTGAGAACCCCCGATGAGAAGACCAGGTATAGCAAGAGCACCAAGAACGACATTCGACAAGCCAATGATTTCTCCAATGATGACCAACACGAGAAGAGGAAGTGCAATGCCGCCGCCAATTAATCGCCACTGATCGGGGCGAATACGGTTTGACTCTGCTGGCGCATAGCGTACTTGTGTGCCTATGATTTCGGAAATCGATGCATCACGAACCTCAAAAATCTCCTTTGAAACTTCTGTGGCCAACTGCAGAAGAATTCGTTCATCATCAGTGATTTCAACATCCAATACTCCGGGTTGTTGTTTGAGAATTTTCACCAGTTTACGTTGGTCAACTTCGTTGCGTTGGGCGATTTGAGGACTACGAACACCGACGATTTCGTGAAAAGGAACATCCGGTGCATGGCCCAAGGAACGGAGAACTGACGAGATTTCGGACAACGGACCGTCCTCAAGGTCGACCTCAACCGTCACTTTACCTGCCGTAGCGGAAACTTTGGTCTTCTTTACCTGCGGCAGAAAATTAAGGGCGCGTGTTGCTTTACCCGCACAATCTGGACAATCCATTCCAAGCAAAGGCCAACTCACATCGAATATTCCAGTCGCTTGAGTAACCATTGTCGCATCCAAAATCTCTGCATCAAGGACTTCCGAAGGACGGTTTTTGACGGTTTTCTTTAATGCGCGTATCCGTGATTTTGGTGAATTCGGTCCGAGTACCGGCTCAGGAATAAGAGCATCATCGTCATCGAGCGAGAGGAAGACATCACTCTTGTCACTCTTAGACATACTTCACCCTCGGAGCGACCTTAGATAATCTCTCGCATTTGGTAGCATAAACCACCAAGAAATCAAGGGCGAAAATTGATGATGAACTGCACACTCGCCGAACCATGGAGTGGCTACCGAAAGACTGGACTCCAAAATTCATCGCTGTCGATATTGACGGCACAATTACCGATGAAAAAAAACAACTCAACACAAGAGCATTGGATGCTCTAAAACGCCTTGAAGAAAACGGTATTCCCGTTGTTTTAGCAACAGGAAACGTTCGTGCCATCACCTATGGACTGTGGAGATTCCTCAAACTCTCTGGCCCGATATGCTGTGAAAACGGTGGAGTGCTGTGGCATCCGAGTTTCGACAAACCGCTGTTACAAGCAGATGGAAACGAAGCAAGAGAGGCTGCTGAATGGCTGTCCACGGTTATGGATATCGATCCTGCTGGTATCGAATCGAATCAGTGGAGGGAAAGCGAATGGTGCCTCAATCCAAATGAAGACCTCGAAACCATTCGAATGCATTTAGCCCGAAGTGAATGGTCGCACTTGACTGCACTTCGAACTGGCTTTGCGATTCACTTGATGGAGCCCCACCTGTCCAAAGGTAACGGGCTTGAGATTCTGATGAAACATATGGGGTGGTCTGCTGATGACATGCTGTGTGTTGGTGATGCACCAAATGATTTGTCAATGTTTGAAACAGCCCGCTGGTCTATTGCTGTAAAGGGTGCTTTTGATTCGGTTTCAGAAGCCGCTGATGTCCGCTCTCCACACATGCATGGAGATACCTTTGAACCTCTTGTGGATGC